>ENA-OPCO01002228-OPCO01002228.1-human-gut-metagenome-genome-assembly--contig:-NODE-2228-length-11220-cov-8.699060_pt1 | contig 11220 bp, 9 predicted proteins | sample MGYA00241562_ERZ501475 | MGnify/ENA primary metagenome ERZ501475 (study PRJEB25962, sample SAMEA2042627) | human gut metagenome | biome: human gut; feature: human-associated habitat; material: faeces... | reverse complement strand
AGGAGAAAGGCAATGTATGAAAATCTTAATAAAAATTCAATAATAGATGTTGCAAGTACACTAATAAATGAAATGAACTCATATACGCCAGAGCAGCAGAATCAATTGCTTGTAGAGTATATTATTATCCCATTTTTTTTATATATTGTAATTTGGTTAGATATTTCAATTATTTTTGGAAAAAGAATAAATTTTAGGGAAATTATAAAAGTAGTAATAATATCGTTATGGTTTACACCGACAATTTTGTGGACGCTTATAACAAGCCTTATAGATGCATCATTTATAGTTATTTTCGCACCAACAATCCCTATAATTATTATTTGGAGTATTAAGAAATTGATAATGCTGTGTAGAAGAATAAAACATCAGCCGGATGGGATAAAAGCATAATTAAAGATATAAATATTATGTCACAGTTATTTTGAATAAATTTAAATAAGTCTTTTTTATAACATTAAAATATGGTACAATATAACTAGAAATATAAATATATTTAAATATGATATTGTACTTGATATGTGCCGGAATCCGTCACATGGAAAGGAGTTTATATGAACAGGATGGATAAGATTAGAAAATATATGATAGTAGGGTTTACAGTATTATCACTTGTTACAATAACAGCCTGTGGCTCAAAGAAGGAAACTGTAGGTAATAATGCTGTATCTGGAAATATAGAACAGTCTACAGAGAGTACAACTGTGGCAATTTCTAAGAATATGCAGATGCAGGTTAAGGATGCAGATGGTAATACTGTTACGCTTACCGGAGATGCAACAATTAATGAATCCGGAGAGATGGTATTTGAAGGGAAAGATTCTGCCGGAAATGTTGTTAAAGTGACAGGAACTGCAGAAAAGACAGAGGATGGAAGTTTCAAGGTTAAGGAAGCTGCCGTTGAGGGAACATCAAAGGTTGTGGCAGATAATGGACAGGAAACAGAAGTAAGTAATGAAATTTCAGGGGATGTTACAACTGATGAAATCAAGAATACAACAACAGAGGATGTCAGAAATGATACTGATGATAGGCAGGAAACTGATAATAATGCAGGACAGAATGAGAACATATCAGATGGTTCAGAAGTAAAGCCTGAAACACCGGTGCCTGATAATAAGTCAGAGGGTAACAGTGCTTCTAATTCAACACCAGCAACACCAGAGCATACACATACATGGAGTCCAGTAACAACTACTGTACACCATGATGCAACAGGTCATTATGAAGATGTTGTTGTAGGAACAAGAACTGTGGTAGATAAAGAAGCCTGGGATGAACCTGTGTATGAATGGCAGTATACAAAGACCAGATGTAAAGGTTGTGGACAGATTTTTGATACTGATGATGAGTGGCAGGCACACTCTAACTATCAAGCTAATGTGTTAGATGACTGGGGACATGGAAGTTTTGAGGCTCTTGCTGAAAAAGTTCAGACAGGAACTAAACATCACGAAGCAGAAACGCATGAAGAAAACATAACAGAAAAGCGTTGGGTAGAAGATACAGCAGCGTATGATGAGACGGTAACTACAGGCTATAAATGCTCATGTGGAGCAACTAAATAATTGTGACGGTATCCGTTACATCTTTCGGGGAATAAAGCAGATTTGCTCTATTCCCCTTCTTTTTTATGCCTCAAATATGGCATGTCAACTATTGTATTGAAAAAAGTACAATCTTGTGAAATTAATATAAGTTTAATATATAAACTATTAGTAAGCACAAAAAACTGCAATCCCGGTAAATAAGCGAGAGAACATTACATGTTCATTTGTCAAGAACGAGTTAAAAATGAGACTAAATGAGACTAGATGAGACTAATTAGATGTGGTACTCTATACTTGCAAGAAGTGTAAGGAATGACTTCTTGTTTCCGAGTTGGTTGTTAATTGTCGGAATAGTAATTCAGCTTGCCGAAGCAGTCCTCGCAACACTGCTTCGGTCTTTCTTTGTGACGGAATCCGTCACATACAACTTAATAGTTCAAGGTTTTAGCTTGCATAATAAAAATAAGGAAATCTTTACCGGATTAAATCTGGTAGGGGTTTCCTTTTTTGATGCAGAAAAATCAGGAAGGAGAAGCAGCATGAAAAGTGTAAGAGACCCACCAGAAAAAGCAAGATGTAAACAGAGTTAATGTGACGGATTCCGTCACGGAAAGGAAGATATGAAAACATTAAGTAAAAAGATAAAGATGATAGTTGCTTTAATGGCTGCAATTGTTTTTAGTGGAACAACATTAACATATGCTTATGCTGAATCATTTACAGTAGCGTCAGTTAGTAATAATTATGATTACAAGGATGTTACAGGAAGTGGCGGTTCATCTTTTCAGACTAATATATTCTCTGTAAAAGATTCAAGTGGAACAACATATGATGCATTATGTGTTCTGCCTAAGAAAGCATCTCCACCAGTTAATGCAACATATTCCAGTGGAGAGTGGACATATGATTGTAGAAGAACCAAAATATATTTTTATGGACTTGGTTCTGGAGCATCAAGTGGACCACTTTCAGATTTCACTTATAATCAAAGGGTGATTTTAACGCATGCGTGTCTCGCGTATGAAGGAGGAGACCCTGACTGGAACGGTGGCTCATGGAATCTGTTAGGGCAGGCTGGTGCAACTGGTTATGATGCAGTAATGGAACTTTATAAATATGCAGGGGAGCATGGTCTGCCGGATGGATATAATGCAGCGACAATATATCTTACGGCAGATGGAACAAATAGTCCATATCAGAATCTTGTTGCATACTGGGAAGAGTATACTGAACCTCGTGGATGGATTGAATTGCATAAATCATCATCTAACACAGCCATAACTAATAATAATGGTAATTATTCCCTTGAAGGAGCAGTATATGGAATTTATTCGGATTCAGATTTAAAGAATTTGGTTACAACTATAAAAACAGATGCATCTGGATTGGCAGTATCAACCTGGTTAAGCAAAGGTACATATTACATAAGAGAGTGGAGTGCAGGCAAAGGATATGATGTAGATATAACTACACACTCTGTCAGCATAACAGAAGCGAATAAGGCTACAAATGTATATGTAACAGAAGTTCCACAAAAAGGAGCAATTCAGTTACACAAATATTCATCTATGCCTTCAATAAGTGACAACAATAATTGTTATTCTCTTGAAGGAGCTGTATATGGAGTATATACAGATTACGCTTGTACCCAGCTTTACACCAGACTTACAACTGATAAAAATGGCAATGCTTCGGTATCTGATTTGCCATATAAAACATATTATATCAAAGAAATCAGTGCAAGTAAGGGATTCGAGTTAAGCAGCGAAGTGTTTACCTGTAATGTTAATTCAACAACTGCTGTTAAAGTTGATGCACCTGAAATTCTGGGTAATGACCCTATATCATTGGTGTTATCAAAAAGAACAGCAGACGGACATGGTTCAGGTAATGCAAGACTTGAAGGCGCAGAATATACAGTGAAGTATTATGATACTGTATTAGATACAGACCCAGCACAGTCAGGATATTCACCTAAATACACATGGGTATTTAAAACAGATGAGAATGGTATAATAAGTCTTAGACAAGATTATCTTATTAGTGGAGATAATCTTATATATCAAAATGGACATTGTGTTCTTCCGTTAGGAACAGTAACTATTCAGGAAACTAAAGCTCCCGAGGGTTATCTTATCAATGATACTATATATGTAGCTCAAACAATCTTAGAGAATAACTATGTTAAAACAACCAACCTTCCAACAGAAGAAAAAGCAGCGCAGGAAACTCCGTATGAAGGTACTATATCAATACAGAAGTTCCTGGGTGGAAGTGATGCAGTAAAGACTTCTGAACCGGATGCGGAATTTGAAATTTATTTAAAATCTGCAGGAAGTTATGATGCAGCTCCAGAGGAATCAAGACAGATAATCACAACAGATACAAATGGTTATGCATTAACAAAGAGACTTCCATATGGTACATATACTATTCATCAGACCAAAGGTAACAATAAGTATTATTTTATCAATGATGTTGATGTAACAATCAGTGAGAATAATGCTAATTACCATAAAATTCTTGAGAATGCTCCAATTGAGTTTTATGTGAAAATTGCAAAAAAGGATGTTGATACAGGTAATACAGTAAATGTAGCAGGAGCAACATTTGAATTGTATGATGACACTGGCGCAAAGGTTTCTTTTAAAACAATGACAACAAGTGGTATACAGACAATTGACAGTTTCACAACTGATGAAAAAGGATGTGTATACACTGTCGAAAAGCTTTTAAAAGGGAATTATACGCTTGTGGAGACAAAAGCTCCTGAAGGCTATGTATTAGATTCAACACCTGTTGCATTTACAGTATCGGAAGATACTTATACAACGGACAGCGGAGTTGCAATTGTAATAGCAGAAAAGAGTGATAAGGCTGTTACAGGGCAGCTCACTATTATTAAAACTGGTGAAGTTCTTGATGAATATAAGGGCGGATTGTATGTAAATCCGGATGAAAAAGGATTTACATACAAAGAAGGTTCTCTTTCAGGTGCTAAGTTTAATGCGTATGCTGCAGAAGATATATATACGGCAGATAATCAGAAGGATTCTTCCGGTAATAGAATCAAGCTTTACAGCAAAGGTGAACTTGTAACTACACTTGTTACCGGTGTGGATGGAAAGGCAACAGCTAATAATCTTCCTCTTGGAAAGTACAAAGTAGTTGAAGTAGAAGCTCCTGATGGATATATTTTAAATTCAGATGAGCAGACTGTTACATTTGTATATGTTGATGATAAGACTCCTGTTATATATGAAAGCCTGACATTTTCAGATGACAGACAGAAGGTAGAATTATCAGTATCAAAGCTTGATTCTGAAACAGGCGAGCCAGTTTCAGGTGCAGTATTTGGCTTGTTTACTAAGGAAGATATCGTTAATGCAGACGGTAAGGTTATTGTAAGTAAAGATACTCTGCTTGAAAAAGCGGTATCAGATTCCAAAGGATTAATCCGGTTTGTTAAAGATTATCCGCTTGGACCATATTATGCTAAAGAAATCAATGCTCCGGCAGGTTATATCTCAAGTGATGAAATAATTGATTTTGATGCAGCATATCAGGGACAGGATATCAAGAGTGTAGAACTTACCGCAGTATTTCTTAATATGCCAAGTACATATAAGTTCACAAAAACAGATATTACAAGTGGAGCTGAACTTACAGGCGCAACACTTACTGTATTGGATAAGGATGGAAATATAGTTGATACTTGGACATCAGATGCAAAGGAAGCACATGTGATTAAGAGACTTGTTGTTGGGGAAACATATACTCTTAGAGAAGAATATGCTCCTTATGGATATCTAAAGGCAACAGATATTCAGTTTACGGTTAAGGATACCGGAGAAGTCCAGCATGTAAATATGAAGGATGAGGTAGCAAGAGGCTCAATTGTTGTGACTAAAGATGGAAAAATTGTTTCTGATGCAACTATCAGGAAGGAATATTGGAATAACTTTGTTTTCAATTTCTTAAAGCGTAATCTTTCAGGAGTAACATTTGATGTTTATGCGAAAGAAGATATTCTTAGCGTAGATGGTCTTAACACGGTATATTATAAGGCAGGAGATAAGATAAGTACTATCGTAACAGATGAGCAGGGTATCGCAAGAATTGATAATCTTCCTTGTGGTAAGTATTATCTTATAGAGACTAAGACGATTGATGGTTTCATTCTTGATAACACACCAATCGAAGCTGACCTTTCGTATATCGACCAGGATACTAATATTGTATATGCAGGAATGAATGTTACAAATGAACGACAGAAAGTACAGATTTCTGTGATTAAGACTGATTCTGAAACAAAGAAAGTTCTTGAAGGTGCAGTATTTGGCTTGTTTACTAAGGAAGATATCGTTAATGCAGACGGTAAGGTAATTGTCAATGCTGATACACAGATAGAAAAGGCCGTTACAGGAAAAGACGGAAAGGTAACATTTACATCAGACCTCCCACTCGGACAGTATTATGTCAAAGAACTGGAAGCTCCGGCAGGATATGTTAAGAGCGATAAGGTGATTGATGTTGATGCAACATATAAGGGAGATAATGTAAAGGTTATTGAACTTGAGGCTGCATTTGAAAATACACCTATTAAGGTTGAATTTTCAAAAACAGATATTACAGGTGAAAAGGAACTGCCTGGAGCAAAGCTTTCTGTAATAGATTCAGAGGGTAAGATTGTAGAAAGCTGGATATCAGAAGCAGGAAAGAGTTATGTAATTGAAAGACTTCCAGTTGGTAAATATACACTTCGTGAAGAATCAGCTCCTTATGGTTATAAGGTGGCTGTTGATGTCGCTTTTGAAATAACTGAGACATCTGAAATTCAGAAAGTAATCATGAAGGATGAACAAGCTGTTGGAAGAATCATCATCAACAAGAGTGATTCTGTAACAGGAAGTCCAATTGAAGGGGTTGTGTTTGAGATAAGAGACAAAGATGGAAAAGTGCTTGATACATTAACAACAGATAAAAATGGTTATGCTGAGAGTAAGCTTCTTCCAATTTGTACATACAATAAGGATGGTTCGTATAAAGAAGATATTCATTACACAGTAATTGAAACAAAGGCGGCTAATGGATATATTCTTGATGAAACATCTTATGATGTAGTTCTCAAGTATAGTGATAATGCACCAGTTTGTATTGAAGAAACCGTGAAGCTTACTAATACTCCTAAACTAGATATTCCAAAGACTGGTGATACAGGTAATGTATATAGATATGCTTTGCTTGCGTTAATATCACTTGCAGTTATGGTAAGCCTTGTAATGGCAAAAAAGAGCAGAAATCAGAAGAATTAGAAATGTGACGGAATCCGTCACGCTATCCTGATGGACAGGATGGATAAAAGAAATAAAATATATCACACATATGGCAGGTGCTTTAAGCATCTGCCTTTTTTAGCGGATAGCGGAAAGGAGAGCAGATGCGTTATCTAAATAATGAAAATACGCCATTCAGGGCTTATATCACAAATCTTGGTAAATACACCGAAGGAAATACAGTAGGTGAATGGGTAGACTTTCCAACTACAAAAGAAAAGCTTCAGGACACCATGAAGCGCATTGGTATAGGAGATAAGCGCCCGGATGGAACTGTATATGAAGAGATATTCATAACAGATTATGACTATAACATACCAGGGCTTGCACAGCTTAATTTCGGTGAATATGAAAATATTAATCAGCTTAATTATCTGGCACAAAAGATTGATGAGATAGAAGATGCATGGCAGGACACATTTTTGGCTGCAACAGAAATATATGGTACAAGCATAGACCAGCTCATTAACCTTACAGATAATCTTGATAAATTTGCACTCTATGAGAATGTAAAAAATGATGAGGATTTTGGAATGAAGCTTATCAATGATGATGAGAGAAAAGTTCCTGAATGGCTGCAGGGTTACATTGATTATGAGGCATATGGAAGAGACGAAGCAATTAACAGAGGCGGTGCTTATTCTGAATATGGTTACATTGAACAGACTTCAAGCGTTGAAGAATACTATAAGGGAGTAGCCGATATTCCAGAGGAAGACCTTGTCTTACTTCCTGATGATAAGAAGATGGCAGAAAATATAAGTACATTGAAGGATGTATTGTCTGCCACTGATGCCATTTTGTCAGAACAGAAGCAGACAGCGGAAGTTGAAGATGTGACGGAATCCGTTACACAGGATGTATCAGAGGAATTTGAAGAACTGGAAGAACCAGATATCGAGCATGGAATACGCATGTAGAAAGGAGATGTGCAATGTTTTGTAATAAATGTGGAACAGAAAATCCGGATGAAGCAATGTTCTGCAGTTCATGCGGTAACAACATGAAGCAAAACAAATCCGGCAGACTAAAACTGGAAAAAGTGCCGGAAGACAATGTGACGGAATCCGTCACACATGAAGATGGAGACAGTCAGGACACAGCAGATTCACCAAAAGCAGATGAAGCAGACGGTGTTACAGAAAGCCTTACTCCTGATATGCTTCCAGATACATTCAAGAAAAAGGAAGAAAAGCAGCTTGCACAGATAGTTGCTGAACTGCGGGCTGAGAACAAGCAGGCAGTACCTAAAAAGGAGTGGTACATATATTCTTTAATGTCTGCTATCCCTGTTGTTGGATTTATCTTTTTTGCCATAAAGAAGAAAGATAAGAATGAGAACAAGAAGAGTTTTGCCAAAGCCGGATTCGTAATAAATCTTATTCTGTCAATTGTAATTTTGCTGATAGCTGGAAATGCATTATATTTTGCCTTTGGTGGAAAGATTACAATGCCTAAGAAGACAGCAAAGATAACAGCGGAATCTATCGAAGAGACCAGAGAAGCAGAGAGCAGTAGCGTAGCCAGAACAACATCTGTGGCAGCTTCGAGTACAGCAGCTACAAGCCCGGTAAAAAAGACAGAGTCTGTTAAGAGCTTTTCTTATGATAAAAACAGCAAGGCATTTACATTTGAGTTGAATGGCAATACATTCAAGTATCCTGTAGCGGCAGCTTCAATCAAAGACCTGGGTTATATATATGTAAGTAATACATTATCAAGTGAAACAGCAGCACTTGATATGTATATGGATGCATATAAGAGTACGGTAATGATTAAATACAACACTAAAGCCGGCAACTCTTCTGATTGTTATGCAATAGCGGTTGAATTGAAAGAAGGTTCAACATTTATGGGGCTTTCTACTGCAGCTACTTATGCAACAGTTAAGGAAGCATTTAAGGATGCTGACACAGAAGTAGCAAGTGATTATAAGTCGGATACAGCGACAGGAATCCTGCAGTACATGTATGGAGACAGGATAATATCTGTAACACTGGATAATGGTTATGTTACAGGCGCATCAATACAATAGAATTGAAAGAAACGAGGTAGTTTGATATGAGAAGAGGAATAAGCCCAGTTAAAGTATTGGCAGTAATAGCAGTAGTTATAGTAGCACTTGTTTTGTGCATGATATTATCAAGGCTGATAGTCAGCATCAATCCGGTTGCGTTAAAAAGATGGTTCGGCATGATATTCTTTGTCATGTTTATTGTGCTTGCAGGATTGGGGGTATTTCTGGTTGGCAAGTATGTTGGCAGAGACAGATAAACAGGAGTAAGGGTCTGTGTTAAAAAGACACAGGCTCTTTTTTAATGCAAAAAGGTGACGGATTCCGTCACAGCCGTAAGGCAGAAAGGATAATCAGATGAAGAAACAGAAAATAAAATTGAGTGAAACACAGAGAAAGGCACTGCAGTTTTTAATGATAGCTGCATTTGTAAGCATATTTATATTTGTTCCTCAACTGACAGTGTTTGCGGAAGAGGGAGCAACAGACGGAGCAGCAATTGTTACAGGTGCTTTTAATAATCTTACAGCAATAATTACAGCAATAGTAAGTTCGATAGGTTCAATTATCCTGTTGTGGGCTTTATTTGAAATAGGAGTATCTATGCAGAGCCAGGAAGGAACTATGCAGGCTATGGGATTTAAGCGAGTAGGCGGTGGTCTTGTAATGACACTTGCGCCACAGCTTGTTAGTGCAATTCTTGGGTAAAAATATGTATTAATGCTCGTGATCGGGAGCAATATATTATGTTTTTACATAAATGCAGGACAGATTCTTATATAAAGGAATCTGTCCTTTTTAGCAGAAAGGAGAACCAATGAACATATTAATTAATCCGGTAGCGTTGGCAGCTCCACAATGGGTTATAGACCTGTTGTCAGGTGGTTCTATTTATACAATTGCTCAAGAGTTATGGAGCTTTGTTATGGGAATTGTGTATACGCTTATGGGCAGAAATGTAAGTTCGTTTACTACGCCTGCAGCTAATGCTTTCATGCAGCTTCTTGGGTTAGAAGGAAACATTGGAGCATGGGATTATGTTAAGAATACAGCATTTCCGCTGTTCCTTTCAATGGGTGCAGCGTTCCTTAATATATTCACCCTTGTAGGATTCTGCAGACAGGCAAGTAACCTAAAAGAAGGAATAACAATGGAAGCCTGGATAGAGCTTTTTATTAAGCTTATTGTTGCAAATATCTTAATGACAAACAGTCTGGATATAATGCAGGAGTTTACCGGCTTTGCAATTACGACAACGAAGGTGTTGCTGCCAAAGGGAGTTCCTTCAGTAATAGGTGGAGACTATGATGCTGGATTCAGGCTGGCAATGATAATGCTTGCACCTATATATCTTATTATATCAGGTGTCTGCTCAATAACAGTCCTTTTAGAAGTACTTGGAAGATTTCTTAATCTTTTCATGCTTATATCGGTTGCACCTACTGCACTGTCAACGCTTTCAGGCGGAAGAGGAATTGAAAATTCTGCGATAGCATGGTTTAAAAGCTTTCTCACTAGTACACTGCAGATAATAGTAATTGCACTTGTAATGCAGCTCTGTAGCGGTCTTAATGCAGCACTGACAGGCATGTGTAATTCAGGTCTGCTTGCTTCATGGTTTGATGGTGCAGTGGCAGTAATATTATCGCTTATATTTATGCCGTTTATGGCAACTGCAGTAAAGTCAAGCGATAACTTTTTGAAGAGGGCTTTTGATTTAAGATAACAGAAAGGATAATGCATGAAAATTAATATTAATAAAGACTTCCTGAAAGAGTATAAAAACGATTTCTGGAAGGGCTTTTCAGCGACAGATATTGTGCATATAACAGAAGGATTTATGTGCGCAGGTGCGGTTGTAGCCGTACTTGTGCTTGGATTCAAGATACCGCTTACCATAGCAATATATTGTGCTGTGCCGGTAGCTGCACCGGTCATATTTATTGGATTTTACAAGTATCAGGGTTACTTATCTGTCAAAGAGTTTGTGAAAGAATATATGTATACAAGCAAGACAAAAAGACTTGCGTACGAATCGGAAGAAATAGAACCTGATAGAAATTTCAGATTACAAGGAGCAGCAACGAGTACAAGTCTAAAAGCGGAAGAAAGGGGACTTAATTATGGCATTTTATATTAATCCAGCAAAAAGATTCAGCGACAGCATAACACTTACAGTAGCACCGGTAAAAAAACCTAAAAATACAAGAGAAGCATTGTTTATACATAAGGTATATCCTAACGGCATTTTCCAAATTGAAAATGGCAAAGGAGCTGTACTTTATGACAGGTGCTACACATTCACAGACATATCATATGT
>ENA-OPCO01002222-OPCO01002222.1-human-gut-metagenome-genome-assembly--contig:-NODE-2222-length-11271-cov-3.897290_pt1 | contig 11271 bp, 8 predicted proteins | sample MGYA00241562_ERZ501475 | MGnify/ENA primary metagenome ERZ501475 (study PRJEB25962, sample SAMEA2042627) | human gut metagenome | biome: human gut; feature: human-associated habitat; material: faeces... | reverse complement strand
GCATCGTCTGGCAAAGCTGACGGAGCTGCTGAAATATAGCAGTTTGCGTTTTTAATGCACAAGCAACAGCCGCAAACTGCATATCGCAAAGATGCAGTTTTGACCGGCACTATTTTTGAAAATTGCGATAAGAAAGAGGACATCATGCGATTTTTTGCGTGATGTCCTCTTTCTCTATAGAGAGATAAATCTTATCAGCGGCCTTGCCCTCTCAGTCTGTAAGTAAGGGGAGCCGCAGCGTGAAAATGCTGCCCTTGCCGACTTCACTTTGCAATGTGATCTCGCCGTGGTGGAGGTGGGCCAGCTCCTGCGCGATGGTCAGGCCGAGGCCGGTGGAGTCGTGCTTTTTGTCAGCGGTGGTATGGAAGTATCGGTCAAAGACAGCGCTCTGGTCTTCCGGCGCGATGCCGCAGCCGGTGTCCTGTACGCTGACACAGGCCGTTTCGCCCTCGGCGCGGCAGTCCACATGGATGCTGCCCCCGGCGGGAGTATAGTGGATGGCGTTGGTGACAAGGTTCTGGATAATTTGCTGCAACCGCACGCTGTCGCCCCAGACAGGCAGAGGCGTGTCGGCGCTGACATGGAGTTCGACGCCCTTCTGGTCGGCCTCGCTCCGACAGGCGGCGCAGACGGCGGCGGCTTCTTCGTTGAGGGCGGCGCGGTCTTCGTTGAGCAGGATCTGCTTCTGCTCGAGCTTTGCCGCGAGAAAGAGGTCTTCCGTCAGCCGCCGCAGGAATTCAATGCGCTGACGCAGAGCCGGAAGCAAGGCCGGAAGGGCCTCGGGGGCCGATTCCAGTGTTTCCAGCCCGCCGCTGACGGCGAAGAGAGGGCTGCGAAGGTCGTGAAAAATGTTGAGCATCATGCTCTTGCGGGCCTCGGTCTCGGCGGTCAGCTCTTTTGTCCGCTCTGCCACCCGGGCGTCCAGCTCCCGAGCCAGCTGCTCGGTGCGGTCGAAGAGGAGAGCAAACCTCCGGCAGACGAACACCATGCAGCCGATGGCAAAGGGAAGGTCGTAGAGGCGGGCGCAGCGCAGCAGGTAGAAGGGAACAGACTCCACAAAAAGCACGCTGTCCAGCCCGGGCATCAGCGCCCAGACCCGGAAGCCGGTGGTGACAGCACCGGGCAGGAGCATCAGAGCGGCACCCTCATAGTCTGCGTTCACGGCGGCCATTAAATAATAAAGGCAGAGGCACATGCCCGCTACCAGCATCCCGACCCGCAGCGGGGGATAGCTGCTCATGGACAGCGCAAAGAAGACGACGCATCCGGCGGCAAGCGCAAGGAGCCCCCGCCCGGAGCGGGGCAGTTTTACCCCCAGCAGCCCTGCCGCCAGCAGTGCCGAGGCCAGCACAGTGAGGGAGAAGAAGGAGCGGAGGATGCGCTGGAGCAGACGGTTTCGGATGGCCGGGAAGAAGAAGACCATCAGCGCCCAGACGCTCATAATGACGAGGTAGAGCAGAAAGTACCCCAGCTCCGGCAGGTGCTTATAGTGGTAGAGCGCCAGCAGCACCATCCCCATGGTCACAAAGGCCGTCAGAGCGATGAGCTGAGTCATGGTGCGGAAGCGGAATGCCCGGGAGGCGAAGGCGGAAGTCATCAGCCATGTCTGGGGGCTGCGGCTGCAGGTGAACATCAGCTCCACCGTCTCGCCGGGCGCGACGTCCAGTGCATACAGCTCTCCCGAGCGCTCGAGGCTGGTGAGGCTTTCAGGGGCCAGCGGTACCGCTGTGTTGGTGACGCAGAGGGTGAGGGACGGGATGTCTTCCCCCACCGTGAAAGTAAAGTGCCACTGGCCGGGGTCTTCCTGCCGCCAGCCGTCCAGCGCGATGCCTTGGGCGGCGTGTTCCGCCGTCAGCACGCTGCCGCTGTGCAGGCGCTCGAACTGCGCGTTGCCCCAGATACCGGCCAGCACGATGAAGGCCGTGAGCAGGGCGGAGAAAATCAGAATGGGCCATTTTTGCTTCATGGCGATGCCTCCCCTTGTAGATGTGCAAAAAATAAGGTATACTATAGTATAACAAATCGTGCGAAAAAAGGGGAGGGCTGACAGGATGATCCGCGTATTGTTGGTGGAAGATGACCCCGTGATCCGCGACACAACATGCTATTTTCTGAAAAGTCAGCAGAATTTTGAGGTGGTCTGTGCAGAGACGGGCGGCGACGCTTTGAGCCATGCGCGGGAAAAGTTCGATGTCATCCTGATGGACATCCTTCTCCCGGACACCAACGGCGTAGACCTCTGCCAGCGTTTGCGCAGCTGGCACCACTGCCCCATCATCTTCACATCCTGTCTGGACGATACCGATACCATCGTCCGCGCGCTGGAAATGGGCGGCGACGACTTTCTGGCAAAGCCTTATAATAACAAGATCCTGCTGGCCCGCATCATGGCCAACATCCGCCGGGTGCAGATGGACGGCGCAGAGCCCAGCGTCAACGGCTACCACTGCGCGGCCTTCACGCTGGATGCCAACAGCCACAGCGTGGAGAAGGATGGCCGCAGCGTCCATCTGGCCGACATGGAATATCGCATCCTCACCCTCTTCGTCCGCTACCCGAACACCTTCTTCACAGCCAACGAGCTCTACCAGAAGATATGGGGCAAGGAAAGCCTCGGCGATGTGCGGACGGTGCAGGTACATATCCACAACCTCCGCAGCAAGATAGAACCCGACCCGGCAAAGCCCGTCTACTTAAAAAATGTCTGGGGCAAGGGTTATGTCTTCCAGCCGGACGGCGGCAAGGTTTAAGAATCGTTTTGATGAGAGCGCCGACTTCTTAAGGAAACTTAAGCGGTCGGCGCTCTTTTTGGACTTGTTAAGCAAATAATTAACGAGAATGTCCAGAATTGAACGAAGAAATGGCCGGGATGTTTAAGGATTCTTAAAAGACAGACCCTTGAATTTGTGTTAAATTATTATCGAACGATGTGGGCGGCAGTGCAAGAAGGTCTGCCGCTGCACGGAGCTATGAGAAAGAATAGAGAAGAAGAAAAAGACACGAAGAAAGGAACCACGCAAAATGAACAAGATCTCCCGCAAAGGTTTTCTGAAGATCGCTGCCGCAGCCGCCATGTCTGGTGTGACTGCCGGTGCTCTGGCTGCCTGCAACACTGCCAGCTCTTCCTCTGCCGCACCTGCTGCTTCCGGTGCAGCCGGCACCTACATCCCCGGCACCTATGAGGGCACTGCTGAGGGCATCTCTTCTACCGTCAAGGTCACCATGACCTTCTCCGATAGCGCTGTGACCGACGTTGTGGTCGATACCTCCGGCGAGACCGCTTCTTACGGCGCTGCTGCTGCCGACCAGCTGCGTGAGCAGCTGATGGCTGCAGGCTCTGCTGAGATCGACGGCGTTTCCGGTTCCACCATCACTTCCGACGCTGTCATGAAGGCTGCCAAGAGCTGTTACGCTCAGGCCAAGGGCGAGGCTACTGTGACCTCCGTCCAGCTGCCCACCGGTGACGAAAACGATTGGCTGGGCAAGGAGCCTGACATCGACGAGGCTGCCATCACCGAGACCGTGGACACCGACATCCTCATCGTGGGTGCAGGCAACGGCGGTATATTCGCTGCCGCCTATGCTGCCGCCAACGGCCTGAACTTCCGCATCATCGAGCAGAACGGCAACGTGCAGGATACCCGTCACTGGTACGGCGCTATCGATTCTGCTGCCGCAAAGGAAGCAGGTGAGAAGCCCGCTGACCGTGCCAAGCTGCTGAGCGAGATCTCCCGCTACGCTTCCGGCAAGTGCGACCAGCGCGTTGTCAAGACCTGGATCAATGAGTCTGCTGCAATGCACGATTTCATGCGCAGCATTCTGGAAGATAAGTACGGCTGGACCTGCGATTTCACTTCCGGCGCGGAGGCAGCATGGCCTGCCGAGAACGCCGAGCACAACACCGATTACCTCTTCCCCGTGCAGGAGCACAACTACATGGCCAGCGAGTCTGCCTCTGGCAAGCCCCGTAACGAGCTGCTGCTGGACTACATCCGTGAGCTGGGCTACGATGTTGACTTCAAGACCTCTCTGGCAAAGCTGGAGAAGGACTCCACTGGCCGCATCACCGGCATCATCGCCCAGAGCACCGAGGATGACCACTTCATCCGCTACAACGCCAACAAGGGCGTTCTGCTGGCCTGCGGCGGCTTCCCCGGCAACCCCTACATGATGGAGCAGCTGGATCCGCTGGGTACTTCTGTCACCACCGCCTGCTCCTACTCTCCGGCCGATAAGGGCTACGGCATCCGTGCTGCGGTCTGGGCCGGTGCAAACCTCGACAAGGAAGCTGCTCCCATGCTGTTCGACCGCGGCATCGTGGCTCCCGGTGTGGACGGCGGTTATGTGGCAAGCGACTCCGCTTTCGGCGGCAAGGCCTTCCCCGGCCCCATCCGCCAGTACAACCCCGGCACTCAGCCCTTCCTGAAGGTCAACCGCAACGGTGAGCGTTTCGCCAACGAGAGCAGCCCCTACAACGATATTGTTTACGCTGCTGCTCATCAGCCGGGTCGTGTCTACGCACAGATCTGCGACGCCAATGTTCTGGAGGATGCAAAGCGCTTCCACACCATCGGCTGCTCTGCCCAGACCCGTGCCGGCGGCGAGAAGTATTTCCAGGGCAAGGTCGATGAGGCTGTTGCAGCTGGCACCCTGTTCGTCTGCGACACCATCGAAGAGCTGGCCGACAAGCTGGGCTTCACCGGTGAGGCCAAGGACACCTTCCTCGCTACCGTTGAGCGTTACAACGAGCTGTACGACAAGCAGAACGACGAGGACTTCGGTAAGCCCGCTTACCGTCTGAGCGCCATCCGCACCGCTCCCTTCTACGGCTGCTGGCTGGGTGCCTCTCTGCTGACCACCGAGCAGGGCATCGCCATCAACGACAAGGGTCAGGCTCTGGACAACGACAACAAGCCGATGCCCGGCCTGTATGTCACCGGCGATATGTCCGGCTCCTTCTTCGCCAACAACTATCCCTGCCTGATGGCAGGCGTGGCTATGGGCCGCACCCTGACCTACGCCATCAAGGCGATCAAGCAGATGGGCGGTCTGGAATAAGTTATCCCTCAGTGGTACCTGAGCGCATAAGATAAAAAGACACCGCAGAAGTGTGAAAGCTTCTGCGGTGTCTTTCTTTGTCGAAAACCCTCTATACACAAAACCACAAATGGCGAAAAAGTCTTAAAAACAGGCTCAGCACACGGCCCGATGGACGGGCAGCGGCTCCACGATGTCGGGATGGATGCCCTCACGGTAGTCGAGGTCGCCCTGGTCGAGGCCGCGCAGCAGCACTTCGGCGGTGGCGATGTTGGTAGAGATCGGCACACTGTGCATATCGCACAGCCGCAGCAGGTTCTGCTCGCTGCTGCCGTTCTCGGCCTTGAGCGGGTCGCGGAAGAAGAGCACGAGGTCTACTTCGTCGCAGGCCACCCGGGCCGAGATCTGCTGGATACCGCCCAGCTTCCCGGAGAGGTAGCAGTGTACGGGCAGGCCGGTGGCCTGCGTCAGCATCCGACCGGTGGTGCCGGTGGCAATGACTGTGTTGCGGGATAGGATGCCGCTGTAAGCTGTGCAGAACTGCAGCGCCAGCTCTTTGCGGGAATCATGTGCAAGAATAGCAATCGTCATAACGCTCTCTCCTTCATTCCAAGTATAGTGTTGTGAGTGGGCGGATATGCTCGGAAGAGTGTTCTCCGCAGTAAAACGGTCTGAAAAGTTGAAGTCTTGCGGAGAACAATTCTCGATAAACAGACTAAACCAGTGCGATTGTGTTGAATCACACCCTCATTTTAAATTTAACCCGCAGAAGGCCCGTATGTCAAGAGGTTTGTTGTGATTTTTGCAAGATAAAATGGCAAAAGTATGACTATGGCTTTGTGGAGAATGGAGAAAATTTGGATACAAGGAATTATTCTCGGATGTATTTGCAAAACTTTTTCAACCAAAAGTGTGCTTGAGAGAAAAACGGTCCATCTCGATGAAACAAAAATACAGGCTGAGGCATTCAGCCCCGGCCTGTGGAGAAAATTTTTACCGAAAGGGTGATGTATCCCGGGAAAACCCGAAAATTACCGGGTCTGACCGTTGCCGTGGATGATGTACTTGTAGCTGCACAGCTCGCCGAGGCCCATGGGTCCCCGGGCGTGGAGCTTCTGGGTGGAGATGCCCATCTCACAGCCTAGGCCGAACTCTCCGCCGTCGGTGAAGCGGGTGGAGCAGTTGACGTAGACGGCGGCACTGTCCACTGCCGCCGTGAAGAGGGCAGCATGGGCGTCAGTCCGGGTCAGGATGGCTTCGCTGTGGCCGGTGGAGTGAGCCGCGATGTGGGCGATGGCTTCCTCCACGCTGTCCACGATTTTCACCGCAAGGATGTAGTCGAGGAACTCCGTGTCGAAATCCTTCGGCCCGGCGGGGGTGCCGTGGATGAGGGCGGCAGCGCGCTCGTCCAGCCGCAGTTCCACCGGGTGCAGACCCTTGGCGGTGCGGTCGGGGCCGAGGCGCCGGGCCAGCTTCGGCAGGAACTCAGCGGCGATGGCGCTGTGGACGAGGCAGACTTCCTCGGCGTTGCAGACGCTGGGGCGGCTGGCCTTGGCGTTCTCGATGATGTCCAGCGCCTTGGTCTGGTCGGCGGTGTCGTCCACGAAGATGTGGCAGATGCCGGTGCCGGTCTGGATGCAGGGGACTTTCGCGTTCTCGACACAGGCACGGATAAGTCCGGCCCCGCCGCGCGGGATGAGCAGGTCCACATAGCCGACGGCGGTCATCAGGGCGTTGGCCGAGGCGTGGGTGGTGTCCTCAATGAGGCAGACTGCTGTTTCAGGCAGACCGTTTGCCCGCAGACCCTGCCGCAAGGCCTGAACGATGGTATTGGCCGAGCGCCACGCCTCTTTGCCGCAGCGGAGGATGCAGGCATTGCCGCTCTTGATGGCGAGGGCGGCAGCGTCGCTGGTGACGTTGGGGCGGCTCTCGTAGATGATGGCGATGACGCCCATCGGCACGGCGGTCTTCTCGATGACGAGGCCATTGGGACGCTCGATGTGGCTCAGCACCCGGCCCACCGGGTCAGGCAGGGCGGCAACGTCCCGGATGCCCTTGGCCATGGCCTCGATGCGTTGGGGCGTCAGGGCGAGGCGGTCCAGCATGACGTCGCTGATGTGCCCCTTGGCGGCGGCCATGTCCTCGGCGTTGGCGGCGAGGATGGCGTCCATGGATTCCGGTGCGCAGAGGGCATCAGCCATCCCGAGAAGGGCAGAATCACGGGTGCCGCTGTCCGAAAGGGCAACGGCAGTCTTGGCCCCGCGGGCGGCTTCCAGAATTTCCTGTGTGGTCATGTTATGCCTCCTGTCTGTGGGCCGCAAAGCGGGTGCCTGCGGCACGGCCCTCGGCGATGTCATAGAGCAGCTCGGGGTGGGCGCCGTTTGCGATGACCATGTCAGCTCCGCTGGAAGTCACCATCCGGGCGGCCCGGAGTTTGGTGGACATTCCGCCAGTACCCAGCGCCGAGCCGGCCCCGTCGGCCAGCGCCATCACCTCGGGCGTGATGTCCTCCACCAGCGGGATGAGCTTTGCGTCCGGGTGGGTGTGGGGGTTGGCAGTGTAGAGGCCGTCGATGTCGCTCAGCAGCACCAGCAGATCAGCTTTGATGCAGCAGGTGACGATGGCGGCGAGGGTATCATTGTCGCCGATGGAGGTGATCTCGTCGGTGGCGACGGTGTCGTTCTCGTTGATGATGGGCAGTGCGCCCAGCTCCAGCAGGCGGGCGAGGGTGTTCTGGATGTTCTCACGGCGGCTGGCGTGCTCGATGTCCACACCGGTGAGCAAAATCTGCGCCACCGTGTGGTCGTAGGCGCTGAACAGCCGGTCGTAGGTGTACATCAGCTCACACTGACCCACGGCGGCACAAGCCTGCTTGGAGGACATATCGGTAGGGCGGGCGGAAAGCGACAGCTTGCCCACACCCATGCCGATAGCACCCGACGACACGAGGATGACCTCATGTCCGGCGTTCTTCAAATCGCTGAGCACTTTCACCAGCTCTTCGGTGTGGCGGATGTTCAGCCGCCCGGTGGAGTGGGCCAGTGTGGAGGTGCCGACTTTGACTACGATGCGCATAGATCAACCCTTTCCCATCTCTTTGGTCTTGTTGTAGGAGGCGATGACGGCGTCCATCACCGCGCCCCGCAGGCCCTTTTCTTCCAGCACCCGCACGCCCTGGATGGTGCTGCCGCCGGGGCTGCACACGGCGTCCTTGAGTGCGCCGGGGTGTTGGCCGCTCTCAAGCACCAGCTTTGCACTGCCCAGGACCATCTGGGCGGCGTACTCCTGCGCCTTGGCACGGGGCAGGCCGCAGGCCACGCCGCCGTCGGCCAGCGCCTCGATGAACTGGTACACCCAGGCCGGGCCGCAGCCGGACACGCAGCTGGCCGCGTCGATGAGGCTTTCCGGCACAGCATCCAGCCGCCCGGCGGGGGCCATCAATTTCAGGAACTCGGCCTCTTCTTCGGCGGTGACATTGGAGGTGCAGTACTGGATCATACCGGCTCCCACCGAAGCGGGCGTGTTGGGCATGATGCGGATGACGGGGCAGTCGCTGCCCGCCATCTCCTGAATGCGGGCGATGGACAGGCCCGCCGCCATGCTGCACAGCACGAAGCGGCTGGGCCGTTCGGCCAGCGTAAAGCGGAGCGGTGCCAGCAGCTCCTCCATCATCTGGGGTTTGACGGCTAAGAAGATGAGGTCGCAGCGGCCTGCCACCTCGTCGTTGATGGTGGTGTTGCAGCCCAGCTCAGCGGCCAGAGCCTCTGCCTTGGCGGCGGTGCGGTTGGCCAGCCAGACGTTCTGCGGGTCTGCCGCCTTGCAGACGGCCCGGGCGATAGCCCCGCCCATGTTGCCGCAGCCTAAGAAACCGATGGTATTCAGCATAAGAAAAACCTCTTTCCCAATCAAAAGAACAGGGGAGATGCCCCCCTCTGTGTCTCCATTGTAAGCAGGGCCGGGGGAGAAATCAAGAGGAAAGCAGGAAAATGTCAAAGCTTTTCGGAAAGCTCCTGATAGACGCGCTGCGGCGGAGCAGGCTTTTTTGCTGTCCAAATCTTAAGAAAACATAAAAAGTTCATGAAAAAGTCGAAAAAGGTGCTTGCACCTGCACGGGCAGATGAGGTATCATAATAGATAGAAGTTGGAAAACTCCGCACAGAACGGGGCAAACGCGAAAGGATGGGCATTCTCGTGGCACAGACGACAAAACGCGCGCTGGAAGCATCGCTCAAAAAGCTGCTGCTCCGCAAGCCGCTGAATAAGATAACGATAAACGACATTACCGAGGACTGCGGCGTGAACCGCATGACCTTTTACTACCATTTCAAGGATATTTACGATTTGGTGGACTGGATCCTGGTGGAGGATGCCACAGAGGCACTGGAAGGCCATCAGGACTTTGAGACGTGGAGCGACGCCTTCCGCGATATGCTGGAAAAGGTGCAGGCCAACCGGGTGCTGGTGCTGAATGTCTACCGCTCCATCAGCCGGGAACAGGTGGAGCAGTATCTCTATAAAATGCTTGACCCTCTGCTGCGGATGTTTGTAGAGCGTGAAAACATCCCGGTGCAGGAAGAGGACAAGCAGTTCATCATTGATTTTTATAAGTATGGCTTTGTGGGCATGGTGCTGGAATGGATACGCCGCGATATGAAGACCGAACCGGCCATCATGGCCGAACGGCTCAACATCATGATGCATGGTGATTTGAAGCGGGCGCTGATGCGTTTCAGTACTGACGGCAGAGCATCAAAAACCGATGACTGATAAAAATCTGAACAAGCAGAGCAGGATGATAGAAAAACTATCACCCTGCTCTGCTTGTTTATAGAACCTTTGTCGGAAAAATGTTAAAGTATTGTCAAAACAAAGGGCTGGCAAAGACCCACACAAGGAGGCAGACTTTTATGAGTATCGCGTTGGAGCCGTTGAGCCATAAGGTACAGCGTACCGCTGTCGGAACGATGGTGGATGTGGCACTGGCTCATGTCAGAAAAGACCGTCAGAAGGCGTTTGCCGAGATGGTGGACGTCGCCAAGCAGTTCTATGGCGACTCGTTCAGCGAGGAGACGTATGAGCACGCCCGCGCAGTACTGACCGATGCGGACAGCAAGTGGTCGAAGCTCATCAACTGTGTGCTCGACCAGACCGCGCCCAACGTGGCACGCACCACGGCGCTCAACCTTGGCTATGAGGCGTTCTTCCGGGGGACAAAGACCATCCGCGAGAACCGCACAAAGTACCACTGCAACATTCCGTGGCTGATCCTGTTCGACCCCACTTCGGCTTGCAATATGCACTGCGTGGGATGCTGGGCGGGCGAGTACGGCCACAAAAACAACCTCAGCTTTGAGGATATGGACAAAATCATCACCGAGGGCAAGGAGCTGGGGGTCTATCTCTATATGCTCACCGGCGGCGAGCCTCTGGTGCGGAAGGCGGATATTCTCCGTCTGGCAAAAAAGCACAACGATGTGCAGTTTGCGATTTACACGAACTCTACCCTCATCGATGAGCCGTTCTGCGAAGAGGTCGTAAAACTGGGCAATATCGCCTTCATGCTCTCGATCGAGGGAACTCCCTCTACCAATGATGCCCGGCGGGGCGACGGCCACTATGCCGCTGTCATGAATGCGATGGACTTGCTCAAGGCCCACGGGATCCTTTTTGGCACCTCCATCTGCTATACCAGAGACAATCTCGAAGCCGTCACCAGCGACCACTTTATGCGGATGCTCTGCGACAAGGGCGCGCACTTCGGGTTCTACTTCCACTATATGCCGGTAGGCAACGAGGCTGCGCCGGAGCTGATGCCCACGCCTGCTCAGCGCAAGTACATGATCGAGCGCATCCGGTATCTCCGCTCAGAAAAGAGCGATATTCCGTTTTATCCGATGGACTTCCAGAACGATGGCGAGTTTGTGGGCGGATGCATCGCAGGCGGACGCAACTATTTTCATATCAATTCGGCGGGCGATGCAGAGCCGTGCGTCTTTATCCACTATTCCAACGCCAACATCCACGACAGCAGCATCCTCGATATTCTCCGCAGCCCGCTCTTCATGGCCTACCACAACGGCCAGCCCTTCAATAAAAACCATCTGCGTCCCTGCCCGATGCTGGAAAACCCCGAGCTTCTGCGCCAGATGGTGCATGACACCGGTGCTCACAGCACCGACTTGCAGTCGCCCGAGAGCGTAGACCACCTCTGCGATAAGTGCGGTGCGTATGCTG
>ENA-OPCO01002197-OPCO01002197.1-human-gut-metagenome-genome-assembly--contig:-NODE-2197-length-11360-cov-8.695356_pt1 | contig 11360 bp, 9 predicted proteins | sample MGYA00241562_ERZ501475 | MGnify/ENA primary metagenome ERZ501475 (study PRJEB25962, sample SAMEA2042627) | human gut metagenome | biome: human gut; feature: human-associated habitat; material: faeces... | reverse complement strand
GTGGCAGAACCGTCACCGCCGTTGAGGTGAAAGTTGTCATCCGGCGTGTGACCGCTTGTGGTAATGGTTTGCGCTGCAGCAGGACTCATCTGCCAGTTGCCGCCGTCCACGCTGCCGCTTGTCCGGCTGGGCGTGACGGTAATGACCGCGCCGTCCACCTTTTCCAGCGTGTTCAGCTGGTACTTGTCGGTGTTGACTGTGAATGTCAGATCAAAGCTTCCGCTGGCGCTTTGCGCAGGAGCTGTCCACGCAGCGGAATAATACTTCGGTTCCGGAACACTCGGCACATCCGGGATCTCAGTGCCGCCCGCAATTTCTTCACCAACCAGCGCCACTACCTGCCACGCATACCCTGCAGGCGGGTTATAGATGTAGGTGTAGTAGCCGTTTTCCCCGGACTGTGCATCTGTACCGTTTACCAGTTCTTCCGCAGCAGCAATATAGGTCTGCGCCGCGTAGCTGTCGGGATAGTTTTCCATGATCCACTGCTGGGTTTCATCGTAAAGACTGCCAAGGATGTCCGGCTGTTCTTCACAGCCTTCAGGATCATCTTCAAGGCTTGCCACAACAGGACGGTCATCCAGCATATCCAGACTCAGCTGGCCAAGACCACCCCAGATGTTGACCTGGTTTGCATAGTGGTTGCCGGGGGTATACTGGCCGGGTTCAAGGCGGGACACATGAGAGAAGCTGTAGGTGGGGCAGCCCTTGGGCTGGCCGTTCAGGCCGTGGCTGCAGCAGTAGGCTTCCTGACCGTTGAACCAAATGAGCCATGTGCCGCCCTCCTTGGCAATACTGGTGATTTTGCCGGTGGCATACGGCGGAGTCGGCCCTGCAGCATAGGCGGCAATGCCGTCATCGCCGGTGTCGGCATACATCTGTGTGGGTGCGGCATCCTCGCTGATCTGTACATGGATAGATTTTGACTGCGAACTGCCGTCTGAATCCGTATAGACCAGCTGCGCCGTAAAATCGGCAGAGGCTTTTACATACAGGCCGGTGGCTGCTGCCGACTGCTCCGAGTATGTCTGGTGCAGGATTTCAGCCTGCTCCTGCTCGTCTGCCGGGATAGGCTCATAATCGGTGGAGCGGTAGCTTAAAAGCTCCACACCGTCCGGCAGTATGATTTCAGATACTGCACCGTCTGCCGGGTATTCGACCTGCGCCAGCAGCGGAACAATGGCATAGTCTGTGCCGGGGGTTTTGCCGATTGTGACCGTGTTCTCATCTGCGTTCAGCGCATCGGCATCCATATGGGCATCTACGCCGTCATACAGGTCAGAAACCCACGCGGAGATACCGATTTTTGTTTCGCCGGTTGCCACGGGCAGACCCATGCTGCCAAGGTAACTGCCGGTAGGCGCGTCCGGCAGATCGTTGTACAGATTTTCAGTGATCTGCGAAAGATTCGGTGTCGGGACATTGGCTTCAGCAGTTTCCGGTGTGGCCGCTGAAGCTGTCTCCGGCGTGGCTGCGGCATCCTCGGCAAAAGCGGGCAGCGCTGCGCCCAGATTTGTGAGCGCAATTCCACCCGCCAGCAGCAGCGACAAGCCCTGCTTTATTCTGTGTTTGTTCTTCATACGAATTTCTCCTTTTGTTGCAAAAGAAAAAGCCCGCTGCACGGTGCAGCGGGCTTGGTTAGCGTTCGGGAGCGTGTTTCTTAGGGACCGGCGCGGCTCTGGCCTTGTAGGCTTTGCGGTATTTTTCGTCAGCATCATAGAACTGCTGCGGAGAGATACCGGCATCCAGACACCCCTGCATGACAACCGCATTGTAGCGGCTGCTGACGGGGAGCAGTTGGTCGCGGTACGGTGCGTTCATGGTGTAAACCATGATTTCATGCGGCGTGCCATCTGCATCCGTAACCGTCATGGTTTCCTTGTCATAGAATGTCGGGTAGCCCTCGTAACAGTCAAGCTGTGATTCGTCATGGTCGGTGACAGACCAGATCAGTCCTTCAACGCTTGCGCCCTCTTTGGGCAAAATCGTCAGGTAGCCGCGCCGGAATGCCAGTTCATAGTCATCCAGCTTGGCAGTGCCTACCACCGTTGCTTCGGGACAGCGGTAGGCCATCTGATCAAAATTCAGATTGGAGCCATAGGCAAAGTATTCTTTTCGAGACATTGGGTTTCTCCTTATCTGACCTCGTCAGTGCGGGGCCGTGGTTGATTGCTGGGATACAGCGACTTGTCGTGCCGCCACGCCTTGTCACCGGGCAGGTTCTTCAGCAGGTGCATCCGCACATTTTTGTACTCAGGACCAATCAGCCCCAGCCGCAGCAGAAAGGTGCGGAAGGTGAACGCCGGATTATCCCCGATGGGCGTTTTCCGGAACTGCGTGTACTTCTGGTTGATGCCCTGCGCCGAGATCGCCATAGCCAGAATGATGTTTGCTTTGGCTTCACCCGCATGGAGCGTGGAGTTGAACAACCGCCATTCGATTGTACCGTGATAGAATACAGAATGCATATTGCAAGCCTTATGTTGAGCTCAACATAAGGCTTGTTATGGCAAGAAAGCGATTATGTATCCCACGTTCCAAACTTTAATTGTACAGCGACAAAAATCATAAAAACAGTCTGTTTTTCTCTACATAATAACTATATAATTTGAGTATTCCAGATATGATGGAGGTTGTTATTGTGGATGATGGAAATCGACTGACCGTGTATGAACTTGTGGAAAGAGTTATCCCTTGCATCATTGCAAAGCACTATAGCGAAAACTATATTCAAGGCTTTCGTTCGACGTTTAGGAACCTGTTAGCGTACTGCAATAAAAATGAAAAGAAATATTTTACAGCGGAATTGGCTCAGCAGTTCATGCTGGATTGCTACGGTGTGCAGCCGGGAACAGTAGAACGGCGATGCTCACGAGTTCACCGTGCAATGGATTTGTTGTCAGACTACCAACACTTCAACGCGGTTATGCTTCGGCGGAGGTTGAATCGAGAGTTTCCTGCAGGACTGCAAGAAGGTGCGGTCAACTACTTGCAAAAGCTATCTCTCCACGGACGCAGGGAGAATACGCTGCGCAGCCACAGAAATGTTCTTCTTCGCTTTACAGATTATTTGTTCAGCGTTGGAGTCACGGATTACAAATTACTTTCAGCAGATATTGTAAATCGATACGTCAAAGTTGTTTCGTGCAATTACAGCAATTCGGTTGTAAGGCTCCATTACAGTATCCTTTTACGCTTTTTTCAGTACCTTGCGCATAGTGGCTACAAGGAAACAGATTTGTCTTTGAAAATGATGCCAATTGTAAAAGTATCCGCTTCCGCGCGAATTCCTACAACATTAGATCTTAGCCAAATCGAAAGTATCCTTGCTTCTGTTGACCGTGAAAGTCCACAAGGGAAACGCGATTATGCAGTTTTAATGATTGCAGTAAAACTCGGCATTAGAACCAGCGATATACGTAATCTTCGCCCTGCCAATTTTAATTGGGAACAGCATTTGGTGTCTTTCACCCAAGTCAAAACAGGAGAGCCGATAACTTTACCACTTCCCACAGATGTTGGATGGGCTGTAATAGACTATCTGAAAAATGGAAGGCCTGTAAGCGATGCCCCGGAAATTTTTCTCCGCGCAGTCGCTCCATACGTCTCTCTGCAAAATTTTGACAACATTCTTATTAAGCATATGCGAAAAGCGGGCATTCCTTTGGATTCAATAAAGCACCACGGGCTTCACTCGCTTCGACACAGCCTCGCAACACATATGTTAGATGAAGGAATCCCCATTACCTCGATTCAGGGTGTATTAGGACACATAAATGCCGATTCTACTCAAAAATATATTGGTGTAAATGTACGTCAGCTTCGCAGCTGCGCATTGGAGGTGACTGATTAGTGTTTGAGGAAAAACTTCTTGAACCCCATTTTACCAGTGTGCTTGCACCATATATGCTGGATGTTGTGGAGCAAAAACGTGCCCTTGGCAATAAATACAACGCCGGTGTTGAGGCACTCAGTGCATTCGATGACTTTTGCAATGAGCAACAATTGCGTATACCTGCCATTTCGAAAGAACTGCTGCAAAAGTGGGAGAAAAAGAGACCTCACGAAAACGAAACCACGCAATGTTTTCGGATTTCGTATGTGCGAATTCTTTGTAAGTATTTGCACAGCAATGGCTATGATGCTCCATGTGCATTCCACCCTGCGCCTCATGTAAATAGATGTTTCGTTCCCTACATTTTTACGAAAGACGAAATCGAGAGATTGTTTTCTGCGGTAGATTGTACCAAAGAATCTTCAGAATCTCCACTACGACATTTAGTTATGCCGGTTCTGTTTCGCCTGCTTTATACATGTGGGCTGCGCGTGTCAGAGGCTCTGCACCTTAAGGTTGCAGATGTTGATTTGGATGCTGGAGTTTTAGCCATATACGGTGCAAAAGGAGACAAAGAACGGCTGGTAGGAATTTCGGACTCAATGCTTGCATACATGAAATCCTACCGCAGTAATCCATTAGTGACAAATGCAAAAAGTATTTACTTTTTCCCTGCTCCTGATGGCGGATTCTATGATACAAGTACAATTTACGATATTTTTCGAAAATGCTTATTTGATGCCGGGATTCCACACCGAGGTCGAGGAAAAGGGCCTCGTCTCCATGATCTCAGGCATTCCTTTGCGGTCCACATTCTAAACAAATGGAGTTCCGAAGGAAAAGACATATATACCTGTTTGCCGATTCTCCGCACTGCTCTTGGGCATGACCGAATTACAACAACCGAAAAATACTTGAGGCTTGTCCCGGAAGCCTACATGGAAGTCACCGAACCATTCAATGACCGATTCCATACCATTACAGAGGTACTTTGCAATGAGGAATAGATGCAGCTACGCCGGTTTAGTCTCCGCATACTTTAGCGTGTATCTGGCAGGAACTAAAAATGTCAGTACAAATACAATTTACTCTTACCGGGACACCTTTGTTATTTTTCATGGCTACCTTGAAAAGTATTGTGGCCTTAAATTAGAGAAAATGCTTTTTAACGACCTTTCCCGCGAACTGATTCTTGAATTTCTACAATATCTTGAAACTGAACGCAAATACAGTATATCTTCTCGAAACCAACGACTTGCTGCGCTGAAGTCATTTGCAAAATATGTACAAATTGAATGCCCGGATGAAATGATTCTGTGTCAGCGCATTCTTTCAATTGACAGCAAAAAAGCAGCAAAGCCGACGGTTCAATATTTGAGTAACCAGCAAACCGATATTCTAATGGAACAGCCTGATATTTCCACGCCAAAAGGTCGCAGAGACTTGGCGATGATTCTTCTCCTTTACGATTCAGCTGCACGAGTGCAGGAACTTTGCGATTTAAGAATCTGCGATATCCGAATAGATTCACTACCGGTTGTACATTTATTAGGGAAGGGGCGAAAAAGTCGAGATGTTCCGCTTACCAAACCGTGTGCACAGGTATTGCGCCAATACATTTGTGAGAACCATCTTGATATACCAGAACGCCGCAATGACCAGCTGTTTACAAATCCGCAAGGGAAAAAGTTGACTCGCAGCGGTGTTTCCTACGTGCTAGCAAAATATATCCACAAAGCAAATACTGCGGTGGATTCATTTTTTCCGCAGATTACACCGCATTGTCTCCGGCATTCTAAAGCAATGCATCTTGTTGAGGCAGGCAAAAATCTCATTTATATTCGTGACTTTTTAGGGCACGAATCTATTGAGACAACACAGGTTTACGCAAAAGCTAATCCCGAAGCCCGGCGCAAGGCATTAGAAACAATGGACACGAGGATGAATACGCCTGCCATGCCGGATTGGAACGACGACCCTGACTTAAAGGCGTTTTTAAAGACCTTGTAGAAAATTATGCTGAGATTTCTGGTGAACAGTCTCGAAGTAACGTCTGTTCTAAAAGATTCTCCGCATAACTTTTTTCTGCGCATAAAAGGCGTGATACCGGCTCTGGTGGTAGTGATAATCACTCCCATCCCTCCCTTGATACCAGCGGTCTTTCAGTTGATCCATACTCGCGCCGCTGGGCAGCTTGCGGATTTCTTCCAGAATCGGCTCATCCACCGCCTGACAGTAGCTGTCGATGCGGGCAGGGTTGACTTTGAGTGCTGCAAACAAAATATCCTCTTTGGAATACATGATGGACAGCACATTTTTGAGGCTCTGCGGCGTGTGCTTGCTTGCATCCACATGGACGTGCATACCGCAGGATGAATTGACCTTTCCGCCTGCACGGCGCAGTGCGCGGACAACCTCCTGCAGCTTTTCCATCTCAGCGTATTCCAGCTTGGGGGAGTTCAACTCAACTTTATACTCGCCCGAAGTAGAGGAGCGCAAATATCCTTCCGGGTGAATGCTTGCGTCCCGAACGATTTTCCACTCTTTACCGTCCAAATCTTTGACACGGTAGGCATCATAGCCACCGCCGGAATGCTCGGCGCGGGTTCCAAACAGGTCGGCAAGCGCATGGGCTGCCGTGGCGCGGTTTATCCCGGTCAGTTCAATTTCACAGCCAAAATACTGGTCACGGAAATCAAGGGGCAAGCGCCTCACCCCGCAGTTCTGCGTCCATCTTGGCAATGCGCCGCCCGATGGCTTCCACCACATGGACCGTCACGCCGTTGCCTGCCTGCTTGTAGGCTTGGTTATCGCTCTGGATGGCAAGCACCGTGTCGATGCGGTCATCTGCCCAACCCTGCAGCCGCAGACATTCGCGCGGTGTCAGGCGGCGGATGCGCCCCTCGCACAGAACACCGTGACGGTCTTTTGTGGTAAGTGTATGCATGGGTGCGCCAGGCTTACCGGTGCGTTCGGTGTTGCGGGCGAGGTCGGACTTGATGGGATTTTTGACCGGGCGAACTTCAACAGTGCCTTGTTGGCAGCCCGTTGTAAGTGTATGCGCAATCTCTTTACCAACCCGTCCGCGCCGACTGTTGACTGTGGCGTAGCTCAGGTCGATGCTGTCACCGACCTGTGCCATCTGGTAGCCGGTCTTGGTGGCGCACTTGATCGGCACTCCCACCTCATACAGCCCGGTTTTGCCACCGAAGCCGCCCGGATTGGCCGCCAATGTGCAGCTTAGTCCTTCGGGGGAGTAGACGCGCTCTCCTTGGTGCCCGCCGTGGGTTTGAATAAGAGAACTTCCTGTTGTTTCGGTGAAAGGAAATACTTTTCCTCGACATCGCTCATCAAGATATCCGATAATGTACACGCGGTTTCTTGACTGGGGAACGCCGAAATCTTTGCTGTTAAGACATTGCCATTCCACGCCATACCCCAGTCTGTCCAGCGTGTTAAGGATCGCCGCAAATGTCCGCCCTCCGTCATGAGATAACAGGCCGGGTACATTATGAGTTGTAAGCAATTATGTAAAGTCTCCTTTCGTAAATGATGTAGATACGTTTCAAATTTGTGTTTCGCTGTGCATAATTTTCCTTTATACTTTGGTTATCACAGATATAAAGGAGGCCAACTATGCCAAGTCAAAAGAGTATCCCCATCTCAGAATTAATCACTACAGCAAATTCAGAATTATTGCGACTAGATTTCAAGCGTAGTGCATTACAAATTTACTGTGCTGAATTCAGAAAGTTTTCAGATTACTACAGCAATGAGAAAATTCAGGACTATACTGCAACGACTGGACGGGAATATTTTCAATCCATCTATGGCGTAAATATTGCAAGTCCACGACTCCAGCTAACAAAGTCGCAATCTGCCACGCGCAGAGCGATTCGCCTTTTAGACGACATCTTCCAGTTCGGATACGCACTTAGATATTGCCACCGCAGTTATACAGTCAATCCAGAGTATGACATTTTGCTGGAGAGCTATCTTATGAAGTGCAGAAAGAAGCATAATTCACAGGGAACACTACGCACAAAGCAGATGAAGCTATGCCAATTTTTTGAGTATATAGAGGGCCGCAACATTCAGCTTGCATGTTTGACATCTGCAGATCTCTCGAATTTTATGACTACTCTTTGCCGTTGTCGTCGGCCAACACTTTACACGACTGCCAGTGTGCTGAAAGACTTTTTGCGCTATCTTTATGAGTCAGAGCAGTTCACAAAGGATTTATCTGCAGATGTTCCCAAACCTAAGATTTACACAGATGAGGACATTCCTGAAACATGGACTCCCGCAGAAGTAAAGCAACTGCTATCTGCTGTTGACAGGAGTAATCCAATTGGAAAAAGAGACTATGCTATGTTTCTTCTTGCGATCCTGCTGGGGATGCGGGCGGGCGATATTTGTAACCTGAGATTCAAAAACTTGGATTGGAACCAAAAGCTGATTACTTACACGCAGCAAAAATCCGGAAAAGTCAGTGCTTTGCCGTTGCTGCCTGTGATTGGAGAAGCAATTATTGACTATTTAAGAAACGGTCGGCTTGATTCCAATTGTGACAATGTCTTTATTCGGCACCTTCATCCCTATGGTGGATTCCAGTCCAGCGCTGCCGTATCTTCTGCGCTTAAGAAATACATTACATACGCAGGTCTGACAAGAAAAAATCGAAAAGCGATCCATTCGCTGCGACGTACCCTTGCAAGTACACTCTTGATGGACGGCACACCGCTGTTGACGATTTCTAATATTCTCGGCCATTCCAGTCCCAAAACAACCACAGGCTACACAAAAGTAAATCTTCCCGCCCTGCGCAAATGCGCATTATCTTATGGAAAGTGGGAGGCTTCTGCATGACTGCTAAGATGCTACTGGAACAGTATATGGCAGAGCGCCATGCGCTTGGGTTTGTGTCAAAAACCGACGAAGGATGCATTCGGCGTTTCCTGCGTGATTACAAGGAACCAGAAGATGGAAAAATTGTTTTCTCTAAGGAGTACGTCCTTGAGCATATTGGAACGGGCTTAAACCAAAAGGCAAACACTGTACTCCGAGATGTCAGCGCAATAAATGGATTCTTGAATTTTGTAATTCGAAAAGGTTTTACCGCATACAAAATTCCGCCCAAGTCTATGCCCAAAGAAGTGCGCAATTTCAGGGCCTATATATTTACTGACACTGAAATTGAAAAGATGTTGGATTCTGCAGACCATTTTCCTGTATGCATGCAAAACCCGGTAAAAAAGTACCAGATTCCAGTAATGTTCCGCATGCTGTTTAATTGCGGACTGCGCACCGCTGAACTGTTGAATCTGCGCGTCTGTGATGTAGACTTTACCGAAAAAGTTCTTGCAATTCGTGACACAAAATTTCACAAAAGCCGTCTGGTGCCTTTTACGGATGCCGTTGCAATTCCGCTGGCTAACTATTTAGAATTGTTTCCGCCTGCCTCAAATGAAGCAATCCTTTTTGCCAGTTGCTGTTCTCGCAGTAAAGGAGAACAGTATGGAGCCTCTTGGATACACACACAATTCCGGACACTTTTAAGAATGTCCGAGATTCCTTACGGAGGGCCAGGTAGAGGGCCTCGGCCACATGATATGCGCCATACATTTGCTGTTCATTGCCTAAATAACTGGGTTCTTGCAGGCGAAGATTTGACGGCAGGGCTTCCCGTTCTTTCAACTTATTTGGGACACAACGACCTATCCGGAACGCAGCGATATCTCCAGTTGACTGCACAAATGTATCCGGATATTACACAAAAATTGGAAAAACAATTCGGTGAATTGATTCCAACAATGGAGGTACCAAGATGAAGTCGCTTGATTTCGCACTACTTTTGTCGAAGTATCTAACACAATATTTGCCTGCACAGCGAAACTTGAGCAGCAACACAATCTGTTCCTACCGAGACACATTTAAATTGCTGCTGATATTTTGTCGAGATATACAGGGGTTCAATATTGCAAAATTACCAATGACTCAGCTAGATAGAAAATGTATTGAGGACTTTATTTTGTGGCTTAGGAACATCCGAAAATCTTCGCCTTCCACATGTAACCAACGGCTTTGCGCAATCCATGCATTCTTTGACTATGTTATGGTCGAAGAGCCACAGCTTATGGAACAGTGCATTCAGATACACAATATTCCCAGAATGGTTTCGTCCGCTCCTCCCGCAAAATACCTTACACCCGATGCATTACGCTGTTTGTTGGCTATCCCCGACATTACAACGCCAAAGGGACGCCGACACCTTGTTCTTCTTACGGTTTTATACGACACGGCAGCACGTGTAAGTGAATTAGCCGATATTCGTATGCGTGATGTTAGACTTGATTCGCCTGCAGCAATTACCTTACATGGCAAGGGAGGAAAGGTTCGCACTGTTCCGCTGATGAAGCAAACAGTAGAATTGCTGCAAAGCTACTTTACGGAAAATGGTATTACGCCCCAAAAAAGTCCGGACATGCCACTGTTTTGGAGTGGGAATTACCGCAAGCTGACGCGCTCTGGAATTACATATATTGTCCAGAAGTATGCAGCTGCGGCACAGGCAATCTCAACTGATATTCCTGCCACTATATCTCCACATGTGTTCCGGCACACAAAAGCCATGCATTTAGTTCAAGCAAATGTAAACACTATTTATATTAAAGATTATCTCGGCCATGCAGATATTTCCACAACAGAGGTATATGCCCGTGCAGACAACGAAGCAAAACGTGCGGCACTGGAAAAAGCCTCTCTATGTTTGGAATTACCTTGCGCTTCGAATTGGGAGCAGGACGCTGATCTTATTGCATGGCTTTCATCCCTTGGCTAAAAGAAACATATTATGCACAGTGGAGCAAAGCACAAATAGCCTTTCTCCGCTGTTTTTAGGAGGTACTATACATATTTGATTTGTGTACATAATGTACCTTATGCACTTCTGCACATAAGGTACATTTTCAAACAGCAGATACGGAGGCTTCCGGGCTTCAGCCAATCGGGCCAGTTCAAAGAAGAGAGTACCTCTTGCATCTTCAAATCCTTTTCTGCTCCATGGCCGGGAAAAAATCTGACTTTCTGTTCTTACAACCGCCTCCAGATCTTCTGCCTGCATTGCACGTATTTCAAGCACGATTCTGTTCTTCCCTTTCTTTTCGCTCTCTCTCTGCCTGAGAAAGACGCAGATAATCCGGTTTATGTTCCATTGCACTTTCTGCTCGTCCCTGTACATAGTACTGTGCTCCAAGAACTGCAACCGCAGATGCACGCTGTCTGTTCATATGTGCCGGAGCAAACGAATACGGAATTTTCATCACTTCCGCCAACGTTTTGCGGTAAACCGGAACGCCGTCGCCAAGAAAAATAACTTCTCTTCCAAGTGCATTAAGTTTTTCTGCAATCTCTGTGACAGAAACCGCCATCTGATTTTCCAGTATCTGGAGTTTTCCATCGCAGAATTCGTAAATGCCGGTATAGACCTGGTTTCTTCTCGCATCCATGATCGGGCAGACGATTT
>ENA-OPCO01002183-OPCO01002183.1-human-gut-metagenome-genome-assembly--contig:-NODE-2183-length-11451-cov-4.534661_pt1 | contig 11451 bp, 9 predicted proteins | sample MGYA00241562_ERZ501475 | MGnify/ENA primary metagenome ERZ501475 (study PRJEB25962, sample SAMEA2042627) | human gut metagenome | biome: human gut; feature: human-associated habitat; material: faeces... | reverse complement strand
TTTTCAGATTCAATTCTCTGTTGTCTGCTCTTCTCGTCAACAGTTTGTCTTACGTCTTTCCAAAGTGTATCTGCTGTTATATCATCACCAAAACCGTAAGTTTCTTTGAATTCAGCAAGATTATCTTCACCGACATAATCGCCAAGTGTTACTTGACCGATGGCATCGCCCCAAGCTGTATCTTCATCTACATCATCAGGGAACTTTAGCACTTCTTTGATTGTATTAAAGTCCATACCGTACATTTCTGCCATTTTTGATACAGGAATACAGTTATAAGCAGCTGATTCTGTTGTGTTACCAGGCATATCTGACGGTAAATCAAACTGTTCAAGGAATTCGTCAACGTCCATTCCCTGTTCTTCTGCAACTTGTGCAACTGTACGTCCGCTTACGTCAACATAACCAAGTCTGTTATACTTATTGAACATTGACGGACCGAACTTAACTGCAAGTACGACAACTATTGCAACAACGATTACCGCAGCTATGATTATAGCGATAAGTCCGCCTTTGCCGCCCTTTTTCTGTTCGTCCTTTTGAACGTTTTCAAAAGCAGCTTGTGCCGCCGCAACAGCCTCGTCAACTTCTACGTCTGTATTTTCTTCGGCAACCGCCGGAGTTTCCTCTGTTTCGGCTGTTTCCGATACTTCAGTTTCAACCGGTGTTTCGGCTGTTTCAGCCAGTGTTTCTTCTGTTTCAGCCGGTGTTTCGGCTGTTTCTTCTGCCTGTTCGGCAGTTGTTTCTTCTGTTTCTACAGGAGTTTGTTCTTCATTGTTTACTGATTCGTTATTTTCTTCATTTAGATTCTTTTCGTCGCTCACTGTTCTAAATCTCCTTATATAATATTATTCAGCAGGTGTTTCTGTTGTTTCTGCTGTCGGTGCATCAGTTGCCTGTGCGGCTTGTGATGCGGCTGATGCCTTTTGATAAAGCACTTTTTGGAATTCTTCGTAAGTAGTTGAATCTGAAATTTCATCATCACCTATTTGATACTGCTTCTTAACCTGTGCAAGAGCGTCTGCGTCTATAACTTGAGATACAGGCATTGCCATTAAGTCTTTCCATACAGTATCTTTTGTTACTGAATCGCTCATTCCTTGCAGAAAGCTGTCAGCCTCTTGACCATTGTATTTAGCATAATTTTCAATAGTCATATTGTCAAGCATTTCGCTTTCAGTAGTCTTTGCTTTGATTGTATCGCCAAGAGTAAGACCGTACTGTGCAAGGTAATCTTCAACAGATTGACCGGCTTGATTTGCAAGATATTCAACAGTTGCCTCCGCTTTACCGCTTTCAATCTCCTTGTTTGTAACACCTTCCGATATTTTACCGTATGTTGCGTAAACTCCTACAGCGACAAATACCAATATAATTAAAACTATAATCGCATTTACCGCTTTATCGGCAGGAGTTGCTTTTTTCTTTTCGGCTCCGTTCATAACTGTATTTTCTCCTTTCATTTATTGTACCAATATAAAATGATCATTCCTCATTTTACATCATCTTTAACAATATACCACTTTAGCATAAAAAAATCAATATCTTTTTTATTAATTTTTTGTTAAAGGTAACATTTGACTTGTATATTGTAGGGGATTATAATAATAAGAGATAATATTATCGGTGTGATTTTTATTTGTGTGTTGTCAGTTTCACGCAATGCTCCGTATGGGACAGAGCCTCGACGTCACCTACGGTCAAAAAAAATCACACCCACACAAGAAAGGTACAATGCAATGAATTACGAACAATCGATAGACTACATACATTCAATCCCCAAATTTCGCCGACCGTTAGGCAATGCAAATCTTGAAAAATTACTGACTCACCTCGACAATCCGCAAAAAAAGCTAAAATTCATACACATTGCCGGAACAAACGGCAAAGGCTCAACTGCGGCAATGACTGCGGAAATACTGAAAAAAAGCGATTTTAAAACAGGACTTTTTACATCTCCGTATCTTGAAGTATTCAATGAGCGCATACGAATAAACGGTGAAAATATTACAGACAATGACCTTGCCGAATATGTTACAAGAGTAAAAGCTATAATGGAAAAAAACAACGCACTTGTTTCGGAATTTGCTTTTATAACCGCAGTATCGTTCCTGTATTTTTATGAAAAGCAATGTGATATTGTTGTTCTTGAAGTCGGTATGGGCGGAAAGCTTGACGCAACGAACGTTATAGATTCAAGCCTTGTCAGCGTTATATGCAAAATCGGTCTTGACCACACGCAATATCTCGGCGACACTGTCGAAGAAATCGCTAAAGAAAAATGCGGTATTATGCGTAACGGCGGCACAGCCGTTTCATATCCGAACAATGATGTAAGAGATATAATAGAAGAATATGCAAAGAGCAAAAATGTATCACTTACATTCGCCGGCACCGCATTACCGACTGAAAACGGTTTTATTTATAAAAGCAAAGAATACCCTCTTTCATTAAAAGGTACATATCAACCGCAAAATGCGGCGGTTGTGCTTGAAATCATAAATGCACTTAATAAGCAGGGCTTTAACGTTTCCGACAAAGATATATCATACGGTTTGTCGCACACATCTTGGGCGGCACGATTTGAATTTGTATCCGACAGAGTGGTCATTGACGGCGGTCACAACATTGACGGAATTAAGGCGTTAAAAAAATCGCTTTTATCGTTAAATCGTGATATAGTACTTGTCATTGCAATGATGGAGGACAAGGATTACAAAGCCTGTATTCGTGAAATATCGCCTGTCGCAAAAGCTGTTTTTGCGACACAGCTTGATATGCCAAGGTGTCTTTCGTCCGAAAAAATTTCAGATATTATCGGAAGTATGAACATTCCCGTATTTGTTAACAATAACCCTAAAGACGCACTTCAAAACGCTCTCGATTTTTCGGACAATTCAATCGTTTGCGTATGCGGTTCACTTTACCTCGCAGGCGAAATCAAAAAAAATTTTCATAAAAAGTAAAAAAAGACTTGCAAACAGTCGTTTTATATGTTAAAATACATAGTGGTATTTTTTGTACCGTAAAATTTTTAAAGGAGGCTAACGGTAGTGAAAGAAGGAATTCATCCTGATTACAAGCAGACTACCATTACTTGTGCTTGTGGCGAAGTAATCGAAACAGGTTCAACAAAGGAAAATATCCAAGTTGAAATTTGTTCAAAGTGCCACCCATTCTTCACAGGTAAGCAAAAGCTTGTCGATACAGGCGGTAGAGTTGAAAAGTTCAACAGACGTTTCAACAGAACAGCAAAGCAAGACTAATTTTCTTGCAACAATTATTTTTATTACAGTTTATAAGTTGAACCCGTATCTTAGAAAACCGAATCACCAACGGTATCTCAGACTCGGGCGATGATTTATTATAGGAGGTGAAATCATGACAAAGGAACGTAAGGAAGAAATCATAAAGACTTTCGCAACTCATGAAGGTGATACAGGTTCTCCTGAAGTACAAATTGCACTTCTTACAGAAAGAATCAACCACCTTAACAATGACCACCTTAACATTCACAAGAAGGACCACCACTCAAGAAGAGGTCTTCTTATGATGGTTGGTAAAAGACGTGGTCTTATGAATTACCTAAAGAGTCAGGATATCGAAAGATACCGTGCTTTAGTTGCTAAGCTTGGTCTTAGAAAGTAATTTTATATTTGTTTATAAGGCAAACGGGATTTATTCCTGTTTGCCTATATATATTTATGGAGATATTTGTTTAGCAAATAAATAGAGCGTTAAGCCATATACGAGCTGTTGGCAAAACTAAGTTTATCGTTGTATTTATCTGCTAAAACGTATCTCCGAAGAAATAAATTTAAAGGAGAAAAACTATGTTTAGAACATTTGAAACAACTCTTGCAGGCAGACCGCTTGTAATTGAAACAGGCAAAATGGCACAACTTGCAAACGGACATTGTCTTGTACGTTACGGCGACACAGTTGTAATGGTAAACGTAACAGCATCTCGTTCACCGAGAGAGGGCGTTGACTTCTTCCCTCTAAGCGTTGATTATGAAGAAAAGCTTTATTCCGTAGGTAAAATTCCGGGCGGATACATCAAGCGTGAGGGTAAGCCGTCTGAAAAGGCTATTCTTACAAGCCGTGTTATCGACAGACCTATCAGACCACTTTTCCCGTCAGATTTGAGAAATGACGTGTCTGTTGTCGCAACAGTACTTTCAGTTGAACAGGACAACCCACCGGAAGTTGCCGCTATGATCGGTACTTCAATCGCTATTTCTATTTCAGACGTTCCTTGGAACGGTCCTATCGGCGGTGTTTGGCTTGGTCTTGTTGACGGCGAATACGTTATCAATCCAACTGTTGAACAAAGAGAAAAGAGCGAAATGCTTGTAACTGTTGCAGGTACAAAGCAAAAGGTTGTTATGATTGAGGCCGGTGCTAACGAAGTTGAAGAAAGCGTTATGCTTGAAGGTATCAAATTCGCTCACAAGCACATTATCGAACTTTGCGATTTTATAAGCGGTATTCAAGCTGAAATCGGCAAAGAGAAGTTCACATACGAATCACACGATGTTGACCACGACCTATATGACGCAATCAAGAATATGGCTTTTGAGAAGTTACAGTATGCTCTTGATACAGACGACAAAAATGTTCGTGATGAAAGAATCGGTGAAATTACAGATGAAATTATCCCTGCTCTTGAAGAACAGTTCCCTGACATAAACGAGCAAATCGGCGAAATTCTTTACAAAATGCAAAAGGAAATCGTTCGTGCATGGCTTGTTCAGGGCAGACGTGTTGACGGCAGAGGCCTTGATGAAATCAGACCGCTTGCGGCAGAAGTTGACCTGCTTCCGAGAACACACGGCAGCGGTATGTTTACAAGAGGACAAACTCAAGTGCTTTCAGTTGCTACACTTGCTCCTCTTTCAGAAATTCAAAAGCTTGACGGTATCGACCTTGAAGAAACAAAGAGATATATCCATCACTACAACTTCCCGTCATACTCCGTAGGCGAAACAAAGCCTTCAAGAGGACCGGGCAGACGTGAAATCGGTCACGGTGCACTTGCCGAAAAAGCACTTGTTCCTGTTCTTCCGTCAGTTGATGAATTCCCTTATGCAATCAGAGTTGTATCTGAAGTTCTTTCATCAAACGGCTCAACTTCGCAAGGCTCAATCTGCGGCTCTACTCTTTCACTTATGGCTGCAGGCGTTCCTATCAAGGCTCCCGTTGCAGGTATCAGCTGCGGTCTTATCACAGGCGACGACGGCGTATACGGCGACTTTATGACAATGGTTGACATTCAGGGTCTTGAAGATTTCTACGGCGATATGGACTTCAAGGTTGCAGGTACTAAGAAGGGTATCACTGCAATTCAGATGGACCTTAAGGTTCACGGTCTTACTCCTGAAATCATCAAGGAAGCTTTTGCCAAGACTCATAAGGCAAGAAATTACATTCTTGATGAAATTATGCTTCCATGCATCAGCGAACCGAGAAAAGAGCTTTCAAAGTATGCTCCTAAGATGTATACACTTTCCATCAACCCTGACAAGATTGGCGATGTTATCGGCAAGGGCGGCAAGGTAATTCAGGAAATTCAGGCTGACTACGATGTTAAGATTAACATTGAAGAGGACGGCAGAGTATATATCAGCGGCATTGACGCAGACAAGTGCAAGGGTGCTGTTGAAATTGTTAAGCTTATTGCTACCGACCCTGAGGTTGGTTCATTCTACAACGGTGTTGTAACAAGAATTATGAACTTCGGCGCATTCGTTGAAATTGCACCGGGCAAGGAAGGTCTTGTTCATATCTCTCGCCTTGACGTTAAGAGAACGGAAAAGGTTGAGGACGTTGTAAACGTCGGCGATTCCGTTATCGTTAAATGTATTGAAATTGACGACCAGGGCAGAATCAATCTTTCAAGAAGAGATGCTTTAATCGAACTTGAGGGAATGAAACCTGAAAACGAAATTGACGAAACACCAAGAAAGCCACGCAGAGATAATCACAGACGTGACAATAACAGAAAGTAATTAATCTTTCAATAAACCTGCCGAATTGAGTAATTATACTCGGCAGGTTTTTCTTTTCTTTTTTTGATACAGATTTTGTTATTTTATTGACAAAATTTGTAATAGTGCTATAATTGTATTTGTACGTTTTTAGGAAATTAAATCAAAAAATTACGCTTTGCGTAACGGAGGAAAAATTATGAATATTTTTATGATTGGCGGCACAGGCCTTCTTGGCTGTGAAGCTGCAACCCAGCTTATCAAAATGGGTCACAAAGTAACAAGCGTTGCTTTGCCACCTCTTCCTCAGGGTGCTCCTATTCCTGAAGAAATGAAAATCGTTTTCGGCGATATTAACAAAAAGAGCGACGAAGAAATTGAAGAAATGCTCAAGGGCAACGATGTATTCATCTATGCCGCAGGTGTTGATGAGAGAGTTGAATTCCCTCATCCTGTTATGGATTATTATGACAAGTTCAACAACGCTCCTCTTAGAAGAATCTTCCCTCTTTGCAAAAAGGTCGGCGTTAAGAGAGCAGTAGTTCTCGGCTCATACTTTGCTTATCTTACAAAGAGCAGACCTGATATGGGACTTCAGCAGAGAAACCCGTATTTCAAGGCAAGAATGATGCAAGAGGATATCTGCAAGAATGCTGTTGACGACAACTTCTCAACTTGCGTACTTGAACTTCCTTACATTTTCGGCACACAGCCGGGCAGAAAGCCTGTATGGACTATCCTTATTGAGCAGCTTAAGATGATGGACAAACTTCCGTTCACCCTTTATCCAAAGGGAGGTACTGCAATGCTTACTTGCCGTCAGGTAGGTCAGGCTATCGCAGGTGCTGCTGTTAGAGAAAAGGCAGGCTTTGAAGCAATCCCTGTTGCTATGTATAATATGAAATGGGATAAGTTCCTTAAAATCGTTTACGAAGCAAGAGGTATGGGTCCTGACAGAAAGATTGTCGGCGTTCAGCCTTGGATGATGAAGCTTGGTATGATTGGCATTGCCAAGGATTACAAAAAGAGAGGCATTGAGTCAGGTATGGACCCATTCAACCTTCCTGATATTATGAACCTCGACCTCTTTATTAACAACCAGTATACTAAAGAACTCGGCGTTCAGGAAGACGATATTGAAGCAGCAATCACTGATTCAATCCGTGTTTCTCAGGCATCATACGACGGCAAGGTTAAGCTTCTTGAAATGAAGGGCGAATAATAAAAAATTATTATTACATAACAAAGAGCAAGGATTTTACGTCCTTGCTCTTTTTGCATATTTTTAAATTTTCTTTACAAAAAAATCATATAATGATACAATGAGAGCATATCACGGCGCATTAACATACAAAAGGAGAAATTCAAATGAAAAAAGGTTTATCTTCAATGCTGTCATTAGTAATGATAATTACATCAATTTTTGTGATTCCGACAATGGCGCAAGCGGATGAAAATCCTGTTTTGCCTATATCCGGTACAATTAACAATGTGTGTCCTGCCAACAGTGAAGATTACTACGCAAAAGATGAATTAAGAACACGTTATACATATGTTATTCAAAGCCCCGGCACATTAAGAATAAACGTGAATGCAAGCCTCACCGGATATGACAGCGACGGTCAATTTTCCGTGCAATTCAGAACCGAATTTTCAAAAAAATATTTTATTTCAGATATGAGCAGTGGATATAAAGGCTATGTTAATGACCACGTTGAATATGAAATATTACCCGGCACATATACTTTTGAGTTATGTACTTGGGGAAATGATTCACCTGTAAATTGTGAAATTTCGACCTCATTCACACCAAAAGCTCAAAGCTTTTATGCAGATAACAATACCGTTACAAATGTAATCGCTCACGGAAATGAAATATCACTTGATAAGATGTATTATGGGGTATTTCCTGCCTGCATTCAAGAATCAAGTACGTATAGTGAGCTTACACATGTTCCCACCTCATTTTCATACAAATTTAAATTCACCGGCGGCAATTTGTATGCAGGATTTGACGGAGAAAGAAAAAATAAATTTGCTCCTTTTTGGGCTGCTTACAATTCGTTTCATTTGTATGACGGTGACGGAAAAAGCGTCCAATATTCTACATACAACAACGAAACCTTGCTTTACAAAAATTTAAAAGCAGGCGAATATTTTATTTCGATTGATAATTGGGCAGGCGCATACAGTTTTTATCTTACACAAAACTTCAATAAATTCAACGGCATTTCGGCTACCACCACTAAAAAGACCTCAAAACCTAAAAAGGCAAAAATCAAAAAGGTTAAAGGCTATAAAAAGGCGTTAGAGGTAAGATATGCAAAGGTAAGCGGTGCAAGCAGATATCAAATTCAGGTTGCGACCGACAAGAAATTCAAGAAAAACAAGAAAACCGTTACCGCAAAGAAAAGCAAAACAAAGGTTAAAATCAGCAAATTAAAGAAAAAGAAAAAATATTACGTTCGAGTTCGTGCTTACAAAAGCGTATCAGGCAAAAAGGTTTACGGCGCATGGAGCAAAGTAAAAACCGTTAAAACCAAATAAGCAATAAAGGCAAAAAGGAAGAACAAAATTGTTCTTCCTTTTTTTAGATTTTATACGATATTTATTGATTGTTCGTCGCTTTCTTGCCCGTATTTACGACAAATTGAGCGTGGCAATGAGGGCAGGTCACGTTGATTTTGCCCTTATGGCGAGGGAGGCGAAGCGTTTTTTTACAACCCTTGCACTTAACGAACTTATGAGTTTTGCGTTGCTTGAATTTATCGTTTTGAAATTTGAAAAAGCCCTTAACGCTGTTTTCAAACTTAAGCCACTTTGCATTTTCCGCTCTGCGAGCCTCGATATTTTTTGAAAAAACTCTGAAAATTGCGAAAACAACAAGCACAAAAGCCATAATCTCAATCGCACAATATGTTATTTTTGACACCTTGTAAAAAGCGTTTGCCAAAAGAATTATGACAAAGAAAAAGATTAAAAGCACGCTCCAAAGCTTATCAATGCCGTATCTGCCTATCATAAATTGCTGAAACTTATATGCCTGTTTTCTAAAAAATTCTTTCATGATTTTCACCTTTATTGATTATATGCACCGCCGTTGGGACTGCCGAAATAGTCCGACGCATTTGAACTGTCATTTGAACCGTCGTTTGAACTGTCATTTGAACCGTCGCTCGAATTGCCGAAATCCTGCGACTGAGAGTATGAGTTTCCGTTATTAAAATGCGGTGTATAGTAGTAAGTTCTTGACGCAAACAAGCCGCCGATAAGACTAACAACAATCCTTATTATAATTATAATAAGGATAATTTTTAAAATTCTTGAAACACAACCGCCACGCCTTGCGGTATATGTGCGTGTGTTTTGATTAGGACTGGTATAAGTGTAGGTATGCGCACCGCCCATATCGCCGAAATCGAAAAAGCTTGAAAACGGGTCCTTTTTAAGCGGATTAATGCCGTTTGTAATATCGCTGTATGCCTGATGATACGTCATATTATCAGGCTCCTTTGCATAAGCGGTACGGATATGGTCCTGCGCAACATTCCACTTGCCGACTGCCACATTAGCAAGCGCTGAAAGATAATACCAGCGGGCATTTCTGTCCTCAATAGTATTGAGCAAATTAATTGCCTGGGTGTATTGCCCCGTATTTATAAACTGCGCAACAGATTTTAAATAATCGGGTGCACTGTTTGCGTTCGCTTTAGCCCTCGTGCCGCTAAACGGAGAATAATATTCACTTTGATTAGCCGTGCCGTTTTTAATTTGGTCATAAGCCGCATTGATTTGCGACATTTTCTCCTCGGCTTCTTTATCGTTTGGATTAAGGTCGGGATGATACTTTTTAGCAAGCTTTTTATATGCCTTTGTGCATTCTTCAACGCTTGCCCCGTCCGGCACTCCCAAAACCTTATAAGGATTAGTTATCATATATATTCCTCAATAATTGATTTTATCAAATGTTACCACGCAATTTTTAAGACGTTATTAACAAATAACGTATAAGACATAAACTTTGGACAGACTTTGATAAAGCGGCTAAACCGCGCCAAATAATAGAAAATAAACCGTTTTGCCTCCCTTGCAAAGGGTGCTGGTCTCCGGTGGAGACCTCCCACTTTAGTGCAGAAGCAACAACCGAGCCGGGAGGCGAGACGGTGGGTGCAACTTGTTGCGCTCGGAGGGATTGTAAAAATTGCAAGGACATCGAGTCCTTGCAATTTTTGGCGCTTTCCGTCTTTTGCTCAGGGGCAGTACCAACGTACAGCACCCATTCGCAAAAAACGAAATTTATCTCGCTTTCTCGAAGTCTGCAACGTGTAGAAATTTATAAATCGGTTTTTTCTACACGTTGAATAATAGTTTAAACATTTTTATTGAAATTTTTAACTTATTTTGGTAGTATAATATAGTAATAAATAACAACGGAGGTTTTAAGCAATATGTATCCTATCTTGCTTACTCTGGGTGAAAATATCGACAAGGTTTTTTCATCCTTTGATTTGTGGGTTTTCCACTTTTTTGGCTCAATGCAATGCACATTTCTAACATACGTTGCAAAATTTTTCACAACCTTTGGCGACGAGGGATTTATAATTCCGCTTGTTGTTTTGGGCGCAGTTCTTTGCTTATTTAAAAGAACGAGAAAATTCGGCTTATCTCTTATTTTCGCAGTAGTCATCGGCACACTTGTTACAAACATTGTGGTTAAACCTATGGTGCTTAGAGTAAGGCCTTACAATACGCTTCAGGGCAATGCAGATTATTGGAAATGGTATATCGGCGCCGGCGCACTCAGCGAGAGCGACTATTCATTCCCGTCGGGTCACACAACAGGCGCTTTTGAAATCGCAACGGCACTTTTCCTCTGCTTCAAGAACGAGAAAAAGAAAATTGCTTATCTTTTCCCTGTAATTGCAGTTTGCACAATGGGCAGCCGTGTTTACCTTATGGTGCATTATGCAACAGATGTACTTGCAGGCCTTGTGGTAGGTATTGTTGCAGGCGTGCTCGGCTATCTCATTGCTAAGTTTGTCGTTAAATTTATTTTTGAAAAGACAAAGCTTGATAATATTGATTTAGGCAAAGTTCTTAAAAAGATAACTGACAAAACAAATGGCAAAGCCGCACCGGTTGCAATCGTTCTTGCAGTAGTTTGCATCTTCCTTTATGCATTTATTCCAAGCCTTACGGAGGGCGGCGACAAGGCAATCAGATGCGCATACAACGGCGAATACGATTGCTACAACGAGGCAAGAGTTGACGATAAGGATTATCCGCCTATTGACGGCAAAAATTATTGCAAAATCCATTGGAAGCAGCTCAACGGCGTTGATTGATAATTGCAAAAAATTAACCACCTGTATCAAGCGAGTACAGGTGGTCAGCGTGTAGAAAAAATCCAATTACAAATTTCTACACGCTGTCAGACTTCGAGAAAGTGAGATAAATTTCG
>ENA-OPCO01002173-OPCO01002173.1-human-gut-metagenome-genome-assembly--contig:-NODE-2173-length-11489-cov-2.551251_pt1 | contig 11489 bp, 12 predicted proteins | sample MGYA00241562_ERZ501475 | MGnify/ENA primary metagenome ERZ501475 (study PRJEB25962, sample SAMEA2042627) | human gut metagenome | biome: human gut; feature: human-associated habitat; material: faeces... | reverse complement strand
GCAGATTGTAAGTGATATTGGATATGAAGCAGTAGCTATTGATGAATTTGCAAATGGTTACAAGTTTGATAACGGCAGTATCATAGATAATGCGTTAGCAGATGAAACGGGTAATGTTGCAGAAAAATTCAAGTCAGTTATGTTCTGGTATGAAAAAGATGGAGACGAAGTGATTTTTTCACAGGATAAGGTCAATTCTGAGATTAAAACAAGTGGTGATGTAGTTGCGACAGTTGACGGCGTGGATGTGTATTACTACAGCTACACTAACAAACTCGTTCCTGGTGATTACGAAATGACAGAAGAAGATAAAAAAGCTGAAGAAAGCGGTGAATTGGTTTTCAGTTACGGTATGGACGAGGTTACAATTAGTGAAGTGCAGTCGGTATCTTGGAAAAAAGATGGTCTACACTATCAGTTGATGCAGATTGATGGTAAATTATCTGTTGCTGAACTTACAGAAATGGCAAAAGAAGTTATTGAAAAATAAATATTATACTAACAGAGAGCCTACCATTCTTTCGAGTGGTAGGCTTAAATTTGCTTTATACAGATTGATTGAAACACTGAATTATGATATAATATAAATATTCAAATTATTAAGAAATCTTAATAAATTCATTGCTAATTCTTAGAACTTTTGTTGTAATATGTAACCGGAGGTGATAGAGATGAACATATTGGTTGTTGATGATGACAGAGAGATTGTTGAGAGTATCACAATATTTTTGTCTGGAGAAAACTATAATGTACTTAAAGCATATGACGGCATTGAGGCACTTGATGTTTTGTCTGAAAATGAAATTCATTTGATGATACTTGACATTATGATGCCTAAGATGGACGGAATAAAAACTCTTATGAAATTAAGAGAATCAAGAAATATTCCGGTTATAATGTTGTCAGCAAAATCTGAGGATGCAGACAAGATTTTAGGTCTTACTGCAGGCGCAGACGATTATGTAACAAAACCGTTTAATCCTTCCGAGCTTGTTGCAAGAGTAAAATCTCAATTAAGACGATATACCACACTCGGCTCAATCGGAAAGCAGAGTGGTGAAATTGTGATTGACGGTCTTTGTATAAACACTGAGGATAAAAGAGTAATGGTTGACGGCGAAGAAATCCGTCTTACATCCACTGAGTATAAAATACTGGAGCTTCTGGCAAGGAATCGTGGCAGGATATTTACTGCAGACGATATTTACCGCAATGTGTGGAACGAAGATAAGTTCGTCGGTGATAAAACAATTACAGTCCATGTATGCCATATCAGAGAGAAGATTGAAATTAACCCCAAAGAACCGAGATATATCAAGGTTGTCTGGGGTATCGGTTACAAGATTGATTAAAGGAGGAATTTGCAATGAAAAGATTTCTGTATTCCAATTACACGAAGTTTGTTGCGGCAATCATATTCATAATCTGTATTGTGCTTGGTGCATTAACTGCAACAACAAGTATAAATAGCATAATGACAAACGAAAAGGATATGATATATGAATTTGAAAATGATTTCTCGGAATCAAGACGTATCATCGGAGATTTATATGAACCGGAGAATATTATTTTCAACGCATATAATAACTTTTACAGAGTTGACGCTGAAACGGAGAGTGTGACAAGAACCGAACCTTTAACGGTGAATGGTCAAACCTTGGAGCAAAACATCGAACAGCGATTAAATAATATGTATAATAGGGAAAATGTAAATTATTATATCAAATGGAATGATCGTGTGTTTACAAATTGCGGTGCCACATCTCCTGAAGACCTGAAGCAAAATGAATTTTACTTATATACTAAGAGACCGGGTAAAGGCGACATCCATATTGAGCGAGAAGCTAGTTTTACAAATGACTTATATTACCACTATATGCTTAATGAGGTTTCCCGATTTAACGATGACGATTCTATAGAAATCGCATCAACCGTCACAGAAGACTACCTGAATAAATGCAGCGATAGCTGGTATCGTCAGGAGAGTCTAATATTCGATATGATATACAGGATATTAGTCTTTGTTGTAATTGCATTGATTATGCTCATATACCTTATCTGTGTATGTGGAAAAAATAAAGATGGCGAATTTAAACCAATGTGGGTAGATAATATTTGGCTTGAGGTACATCTGGCAGCTATCGGTATCATTGGATTTTTCGCACTATACATTATTGTGGTTTCGATGGATGCTGTATTTTCCGGGCATTTTCCTGAGAGGATTTTCAATATCGTTGAAATTTTTGCAACAACAATAGCAAGCACCGTTATATTAACATCGATCCTTTCGATTATCAGAAATATAAAGCGAAAGAATTTTATTGGTTCAAGCATTACTATTCGTGTTATCAGATGGTGTTGGAGAACGTTTGTGAAAGTTCTTGTATGGGTTCGTAATTCCTTTATTGAATATAGAAACATAATCTCTAAAACACTGCATAAGAAGTCAGGAGCATTACTGATAGGTGTATTGTTCGGCTACACTGCTTTAATTGGTCTTTTCGGCATATTTACCTGTGGTGCTGGCAATCCGTTCTGGATATTTGTGGGTATTGTTCTGTTTGGTTTTGCTTCGTTTTTAGTGGCTCATCGCTCAAAAGACCTTGACGAAATCAAAAAGGGTGTAAGCGAAATCAGAAATTACAACTCTTCATATAAAATCCCTGAATTAAAATGCGAGGATTTGAAAGAGCTTGCTGCAAATATAAACGACATTGGAAACACTATTGACGAATCTGTTGCTGCGAAGATGAAAGCTGAGAGAATGAAAACAGAGCTTATAACCAATGTATCGCATGATCTCAAAACACCGCTTACATCCATCATAAACTATACCGAGCTTTTATCAAAGGTTGATGGTTTGCCTGAAGAGGCGCAGGATTATGTACAGGTAATTGCAAAAAAGAGCGACAGACTTAAAACTCTTACACAGGACTTGTTTGACATATCAAAAGCACAAAGCGGAAATGAAGAAATAATCTTTGAAAAGCTTGATGCAGAGCTTTTGATTAACCAAGCCGTTGCGGAATTTAACAATGAAATTGAAACTTCCGAAATCAAATTCTGTGTTGATGCAAGCAAGGAACTGTTCTTCTCGGCAGACAGCAGAAAGATTTCCCGCGTAATGAATAATCTTATCAGCAATATCCTAAAGTATTCAATGAAGAACACAAGAGCTTTTATATCTGTAAAAGAAAAAGACGGTCAGATTGTATTTGAATTTAAAAACACTTCAGCTTATCCGCTTGATTTTGATGCAGAAGAAATAATGGGCAGATTTGTCAGAGGTGACGAATCAAGAACGACTGAAGGTAGTGGTCTTGGTCTTGCAATTGCAAAGAGTTATACAGAACTTTGCAACGGAGAAATGAAAATTGTAATAGACGGAGATATGTTTAAGGCAATTTTAAAATTCAAAAAGTATTGATATTGATTTCAAACTGTTGAATTTTGGTATATTTGGTATTATAATATAACTAAATAATCAACAAAAGAGGAATGAACCATGAAAATAATTAAGCGAACACTATTATTTCTGGTTATCATACTTCTTGTAGTCGCAGGAATTCAAATAAAAGGCGGTTATGATAAATACATATCCGTGTTGAATGATAAGCCTCTTGAAACGGCGATATCGGAGCTTCAGAGCAAAGAGAACTATACGAAGTATGATGAAATACCAAAGATATACTTTGATGCTCTTGTAGCTGTTGAGGATCGCCGTTTTTATAAGCACAACGGTTTTGACATTATAGGTACATCAAGAGCCATATACAATGATATAAAAGCTTGGGATTGGGTTGAAGGTGGTAGCACAATCGCACAGCAACTTGCAAAGAATATGTATTTCCCTGATGACCATGCACTTCAAAGAAAAATAGCAGAAATTTTTATGGCTTTGAAAATCGAACGGGAGTATGAAAAGGATGAAATCCTTGAATTATATGTAAACGGTATATACTATGGCAGCGGATATTATTGTATATATGATGCTTCGCAAGGATATTTTAGCAAAGAGCCAAGTGAAATGACAGATTATGAATGTACTTTGCTTGTTGGAATCCCTAATGCGCCCTCTGTCTATTCTCTTAATGTAAGACCGGACCTTGCATCACAAAGACAAGAGAAAGTCATAGAATGTATGGTTGAATTAGAATACATAACTGAAGATGAGGGCAAAAAAATCATTGAGAACGATAATAAAAACTGAAAAGATATGATTATTTTCCCTCCAGGCATTGAAAAGGTAAAAAATAATTGATATAATGGCATTGTAAAAATGGTAAGCAGTTAAACAGGTAAGCAGTTAAGCAGGTTAAGGAAGTTCTATCCTACGGGATAGGTGCGTCTTTGACCTGCTTTTTTCATTTTTACGGAGATTATAATAAATTTGGGAGTAATAACACATGTAATTAGTCTTAGGACTTTTTGCGTGTGTTTTTTTATTTCCCCAAAAAATTAAGGAGGTAAACAAAAATGATGGCGATTAGTTTGAACGAAAGGCAAAGAAAGTTTGCGGAGGAACACCATAGTGTGATTGAGGAGTTTTTGAATGCTCGAAAGCTCCCAATGGATGAATTCTATGATGTTGTTGTATTCAGATTTTTAAGAGCAGTACAACAGTATGATGAACGAGAGGATTTGAAGCAATATGCGTTTGCAACCGTTGCAAAAAATCATATGCGTTCGGCGTTAGGTAATCATTTCAAAAAAGAAAGACAGAGAATGAATGGTTATCGTGTTTTAAGTCTGGATTACAGCTTTCCGAATTCCACCCTTACACTAGCGGATATTCTTGCTGATGAATCAGTAGATGTTTGCGAAGAGGTGTGCGAAAAACTCAGCCGTACTCCATCGGGGTATGAGCTTTCACATACATATTTCATGAGTCCCGCTTTAAGCCGAGTGGTACTGAAGGAGGTGTTGTGAGTTCAGGGTTAAATGATGTTCGGAAACAAAGCAAACAAAAGTAAAAAAATTGGAGGTTAAGAAAAATGTTCGAAAATGAAAACAATTTATTTGGCGGCGAAAATTTGGATTTAGGTAATGATATGGGTGCTGGATTTGAAGGTTTTACACCATTTGATTCCGGAGAAGCAGAAAGTATTTTTGCGCAGGCTCCCGTTCAGGAACCGACAAACAAAGAAGAAAATCCTGTATCTGATGTTCCTGTAGCAGTTAATACGACTACGGAAGTCGTTGCTGAAAACAAAGATGCAGGTACGGAGGTTAAAAAGGATGAGCAGGTTACAACAGCAGCAGATGAAGTTGTCAAAACAGCAGATGTGGTTTCTGCACCAAAGGAATCGCAGAATCAAGCGAACTACTTTGATGCGGTCATCGCTGATGCAGAAAACAAAGAAGCTGAAAATGCAAAAAGTGTCTTAATGAGTAAATTACCTATATTTTCTCACGGAAGTGCTAAAGAAGAAATTGTTGACACTTCAAAGACTTTTGATGATCTCCGCAAAGAAAAAGCGGAAGATTTCCCGGAACTTGATGATTACTCGGTAGTAACTTGGACCGTAACTTACGGAACTATATCTAAGACGGTTTCAACACCGAAGAAAACAACTATCGCAAGTTTCAAAAAAGAGATTGAAAATTCTAAAGAATTTACAACAATGCTTACGAAAGCGCAGAATAAAACGGCTGACAAAAAAGGTAGTGCAAAAGAAGATAAACCTATTGAATGTGTTATTTCTCCCAAAACAAAGATGAAACCGAAAGGTGTTGTTGACGGAGGCTACAAAGGTGTGTTTACTTCCTTTGCTGATGCTCAAACAAGCGGAAAAGTAATTGCATTTGTTCCGTCTGACGATGGGAATGTATATGAAATCCGTTCGGAAAAAATGGGTACTTTTATTGCAAAAGCTGAAAATGTAACTATGCTTGATAAGGTAAGGGCCGGGTTTATCCCGGCTCTGCCGAAAATCCCGTATGAAATTTTATCGGAGATAATCTCATTTTTTAAGTCGTACATTACCGAAAGTAAAGAGTTCGAAGCTCTGGCATACATTTTCTGGTCTTTTGAAGACGAAGAATACTTCGTATATATTCCTAAGCAGAAAGTGTCAAAAGCAAGAGTTATACCTGAATGCAGTATTGCGGATGATGAAAAGAATTTGCTGGTTATGCAGATACATTCACATAACACTATGCCGGCATTCTTCTCTCGTGATGATGATGCAGGCGAACAGGCAACAAAGTTATATTCGGTAGTTGGCAGACTGGATAAGGTTTTTCCTAATATAAAGACAAGAATTTCAGTCGGCGGTAAATTTGTCGAGATAAATCCAAGCACGGTTTTTGATGGATTTGAGGGCATGTTCCCTGAAGAGTGGCAGGAATCAGTTGAGCTTGACTCCCGTTTTGTGAAGGAGGCTGGCTTATGAAACTTTCACTTGACAGACCTGTAAAGATAGTAGTTATCGGTGCAGGTGGTACAGGCGGATATGTAATTCCTCATTTGTATCGAATAGCCTATGCGTCCGGAAGACCTTGCAGAATTATTATTGCAGACGGAGATATTGTTGAACAGAAAAACCTAATCAGACAGAATTTTGCAGAATGTGATATCGGAGAAAACAAGGCACAGGTAATGGCAGAAAGATATTCCGAAGTATTTGGAATAGAAACTGAGTACATCCCTGATTTTATTGAGAATGAACAGCAGTTGTTTGATTTGCTCAAATTCGAGCGTCAATACGGCAGTTCATTGAAACCTATCAGCATTTTAATCGGTGCTGTAGATAATAACCGTTCAAGAATTATGTGTAACAATGTCTTTAAGAAATTAGACGATATTATTTACATTGATTCGGGTAACGGAGAGTTTACGGGACAGGTTATATGCGGTGTTAAAATGAGTGGCAGAGTTATCTCAAAACCTGTAGCAAGTGTTTATCCTGACCTTTTGAAAGATACGGAGAAATTCCCTTCCGAACTTTCGTGTGCAGAAAGAAGCGTATCAGCTCCGCAAAGTATTGCAGCCAATGTTTTTGCATCAAGCGCAGTAATAAGTATGCTTTACCATCTGCTTATTGAAGGTAATTTAAGGAATAACCGAATCACATTTTCATCAAGAAAACTGCTGATGAAAACAGTTGCATGAGAGGTAGTGTATATGGCGAATAATAGAGATTTTGTATTGACTCAAATTAAGAAGGTAGTTATGACTCCTGAAAAAACAGTTACAACAATCACTGAAAAATTGGAAACAGTAGATATGTTTGGATGTGAACAATGCTTTGAAACAAGCCATACCGAAACGGAATGTCATAATATGGATTTCGATATCGGGAGGGCTGCATAATGGAAAAAAAGTATTATGTTCTTGATAAGTTTGCAGAGATTGACACGAAACTGATAGGTATTATAGAGGCTATGCCGATAAAAAGGCGTGCTGTAGATATCTACGGACAAAAAGGTAATATGCAACGAGCCAAAGATACTTACACCGATTTGGAAAATCTAAAGGCTGACCTTATGGATAATGTGAGAACATTGCGATTGTTATTTTCAGAGTCGGATATGATGCAAGCAGCAGAATTTGCTAACAAAATGTATGGTGCGGTTAAACAGTTCAATCTTATGACACCGGATTATACGAAACTTGTATCAGCGTTGGAGAGATTAAAAGATGAAATTCCCCATAACGAAACAGTAAATGCAAGGATTATCGGTAATCTTATGAACAATGTAAGGATGGGATATTATCCTACGGATATTGCTCATGTAAAGATGATAAAAAGTGCTTTGAAATTTCCCGAAAGCAGTATCAACATTTTAGATCCCTGCTGCGGTGAAGGATTAGCGCTCGAAGTTCTTGCTATGGGAAATGAATGCGTAACCTATGGGACAGAAATTGATGAAGCACGAGGACATGAAGCTGAAAAAAGACTTGACCGTGTTGGATTTGGAAGTTATTTTCATTCCAATATTGGTTGGGACTCATTTCACGCATTGTTTTTAAATCCGCCGTATCTTAATGTTATCGGAGAAAACGGAACTAAAGCAAGAAGCGAAAAAAGGTTTATTGTTGAGAGCATTCATCATTTGATGCAAAATGGGATTTTAATGTATATCATTCCTTATTATCGGCTTACTTATGACATTTGCAGAGTAATCTGCGATAATTTCAGAGATATTTCTGTTTACAGATTCTTAGACAGTGAATTTGAAAAGCATAAGCAGATTGTAGTAATGGGGATAAAAAAGACGAAGGATGATGGAAGTGAGCAGGCGGAAATACTTTCTCAGTATGCTATGCTCCCTGAAAAGATTCCAATGATTGACACCTTGCAAGCAGAACGCTATGAGGTGCCTGATTTACCTAAAACGGTAGATTTATTTAAAGGAGCAAAGTTTAATTTAGGTGAACTCCAACGCCAGCTTGCGGCATCAAAATCCATCAATATGTTTTTTGAAAAAAGCAGGATTGACTCAATGGAGAAACGCCCACTGCTACCTTTGAATATCGGTCAGGTTGGCTTAATTGGTGGCAGCGGACTTATAAACGGTTATGTTGACTGTGAATGCCCGCATGTTATAAAAGGTCGTGTAATCAAGGAAATCAGACGGAGAGAAAATGAAGACCTAAATCTTCTTTCGGAAACAAGGGTAAACAGAATGCTATTTAACATACTTACCCCCGAAGGAGTGAAACGGTTGGCGTAAAGAGAGGTTAATTTATGGAGTATAAAGTAGATTTAACGAAGATGATTGCATCAATGAGAAATGCGGAAGATACAGGCTTAGAGCCGGAATTCATAGAAACTGTCGGAGAACTCTATATTTATGAAAATATCATCCAAAAAGATATCAAAGATGAACCTATATTCGTCAGAGATATTAATTTTGATGAATTTGATGAAGATGACATAACAGAGTTAATCGACAACAAAATGCCCTATATTGAGGATAAACTCGACAGAATTGGGAAAGTTGTTAAAGTTTTTATGAAAATGCCCGCAAAATCTTTGATGGCAAGGAAATTTTTTTAGGAGGTTAAAATGAAAATCGAAACAAGTTCATTTTCAAGAGAATTGTTATGGCTTGTATGTATGCTGAAAATTTATCACGATGCTGGCATATCTCATTTAGAAAAATGGTTCAAGGATGACCAATTAGAGCCTGATATATATTATGAAATCATAATGGAGGCTATTGGTTGTGCTGCTCCGATAGTCATAAATAATGAAAGACTTTATGACAAGCACGGATACAGCGATTGTGATGGAGAGGTAAACATATGGGCTTATAGTTCAAAAGAAATGCAAAAGTATTACAAACTTGCAAGAAAACTGCATCGGTTGGAAGGAAACAAAGGAAAAGATAACCGATATATTGCAGAAATCGGACGCAAAATTGAAGGTCTTAGAGGGTTTTATTCATATAACATTGATTATATGATTGGCAACAAAAGAAAAGGCGCTCAGTTAGAAATTCTTTGGTGGTACGAGTTCTGTGAGGAAATTCCAATGTGTATGTGGGTTGTTCGGGTTATGAGTTTATTCAAAGAAGAACTTCCGAAATTGCAAGAAAAATACAGACAGGCAAGAAGAAAAAAACGCCTTCATAAATCTATGTGTACTGGAGGTGTTCCGTGTGCAGCGTAATGATGAACTGATTATTCATATCAATACAGACGGAAAAGTATTTGTAGAAGATGTTGAAAACGGAGTGAAAAAGGTAAAGACGGTAGAATCGGATGTGTTTATAAACTGTATCAGGGACTCTATAAGGACCGGTGCAGTATCAAGCGGCATTTTGCCAAATGGTTCGTTTCATTTTGCAATAGGAGACCGAGATTGTAAGAAACTTTGTATTGAGTTTCCAGCAAGATATAGCGATATTGTGTATATGAATACAGAATACAAGAATTTTCCTCTGCCGAGGTTAGTGTTCGGTTTCACTATACAAGGCGAATATATTTCTTGCGTAAATCTCGGAGTTGTGGATGAAGGGATGCTTACACCTAAATCAAAGATGTATGAATATCCACTATCTAATGTCAGTGATTTTAGACTTTGTTGCGGTGGTAACAGACTGCCGAGAATAAAGTCGTTGCATCAGCTTGACGGGGTTATGCATCTTATAATGGCAATGCCTAACAATAACGACCATTACCATACAGGCAGAACAAAGCTTGATATGGAGTTGAGAAATCTGCTTGAAACACTGAAGGATAAGACGCCGGAATTTTATTATACCGATGTCTTGATACCTATGAACCGCTCTTTGCAGGACTTCGTAAATAGTTAAGGAGGATATTTTTATATGAGTGATAATCAAATCTTGGAAGCATTGGGACAACCGTTCCCATATTCAGATGTTCACTGGAGATTACAGTATGTCGATACGACTAAATTGGAAGGCTTTGCTGTTCCGTATTTAGATGCAAGAGCTGTTGAGGACAGATTCGACCAAGTTATCGGTCAGAAGAATTGGAATGACAGTTACGAAAGCTGGCATACCTATACCGAAACAGTTACCGAAAGGGATAAAACCACAGTTAAGGAAATTCGTTCTCAGCTTTGCACTATTTATGTGTATAACGAGGAACGAAAGGAATGGCTTGGAAAAACTGACGGTGCAGAAAATACGGATATAGAGTCTATCAAAGGCGGACTTAGTGATTCTTTCAAAAGAGCCGCAGTTAAATGGAATGTCGGCAGATATATGTATAAGATGGAGCCTGTATGGGTTAAGGCTACAAAAAGAGGTAAAAGCTATGTAGTCGCTAATTCTGAAAAAGAGCGATTGAAAGCAGAATACATTGGTATCATTAAAAATGTCTTTGGTGAAAAAGTTGCAGCGTCTTTGGGTGTAAACACACAAGCACCTGCAGGGAATCAGCCAAAAGGCAATAACCAATCTGTGCCAAAAGCACCTGCTCCTACAGGAGAACAAGGACAGAAGCCACAGCAACAGGGAAATTCTCAAGCGGAAGTTTATGAAATCACAAACATTCGTGTTGAGGGCGAAGGCGAAAAGAAACGCAGTAAGCTCGAATTATCAAAAGGTAACGGCAAAAGCACTGTGTTTATGAACGGCGCCGATCCCAATCTCAAGGTGGGTATCAAGATTATGAACCTAAAAGGCAGAACGGGTAAAAATGCTTATGGCAATTACTCAATTCTTGATTCCTATGAGCTGGCGGCATAAAAGATGGAGGTAAATTGTTATGAGGGAACGAATAAAAAAGTTTTGTATTTTAAGCGTAAAAATGGAGGGCTTTAAGAGATTTAAGGAACCTTACGAGGTTAATTTAAGCACATTATCCTATATATCCGGCGGAAACGGTCAGGGTAAATCCACAATCGCTGATGCTATTGCTTATGCTTTTTGCGGTACTCCCTTTTGGGGTGAAAAGAGCTGTGACAGACTTCAAAATTCTGAATGTAAGGAAATTAAAGTTGAAGTCAGATTCGTTGATGAAAACGGAGAAGTACATACTCTTATCCGCAGAAGAAACGGCAGTAACA
>ENA-OPCO01002172-OPCO01002172.1-human-gut-metagenome-genome-assembly--contig:-NODE-2172-length-11490-cov-2.703542_pt1 | contig 11490 bp, 20 predicted proteins | sample MGYA00241562_ERZ501475 | MGnify/ENA primary metagenome ERZ501475 (study PRJEB25962, sample SAMEA2042627) | human gut metagenome | biome: human gut; feature: human-associated habitat; material: faeces... | reverse complement strand
GCGGCCACCTCCCACGCCGTCGGCTTCCCTCTGGCGTCCACCGCCTTGACCTTGATCAGGTCCCCGACGGCCGCACCGGAGGCGAGGATCACATCTTGCTTTCCGTTCCACGCGTCTTTGTTGCTGCGCACGTCGGCGATAGCCTCGTCGATCTGCGCGCCGGTAAACTGGCTGTTGTAAGCCATACGATCACTCCTTCATACACAGAAAATCCTCGCCGTCCGCGGTCTTCAGCGCCTGCGACTCTCCCAGCGGGATAAAGCCGTAGTTGTCGTTCCAGCTGCCGTCCGCGCTTTGCGCGAACAGCGAAATGCGGTATTCCCCATCACCGGAAAGCAGAAAATCGTCGTATACCTCAAAGGTGCGCTGCGTGCCCGCCGGGGTCTGGGAGAAGGACGCGATCAAAGCGCCCTTCCCGCGGCCCCAATCCTCGCCGGACTTCGTCGCGCGGCACTCAAAAGCCGTATAGGCGATGTCCGACGAGAATGTGACGGTGATCGAGTCGAATCCCGAGACTGCCGATATCTTGTTTCCGGTGATGGAGAAGGTCAACTCCGGCGCGGCCATTAGGCTGCGCTCCACGTCCCGGCGGCGTTCTTGACGAAGACCTTCACGATCTTCACGCCGTCGCCGGAGGACGCTGCTTCGAGATCCGCGCCCTTGACGGTGACGTTGATGGCGGTGTTCTTCTTGTAGCCGCCCGCCGTGCCGCTGACGTTGGTGGAGCCGCCCGTCGTCGGGATCTGGGTGCCCGCCGTGTGCAGGCTGCTCGTCGCCGGGACGACGCGGACGGTGTATTCCTCAAAGTCCACATCGCAGACGAAGGAGAACGCCGCTGCGTCGTAGCCCGTGACCTTGGAAATGCGGCTCTTGTCGGGGCCGGTGATGGTCACGGCGGGGATCGAGGTGTTGAGCGTGATGGAGTCGCTGGCCGCAGTCGATTCGTTGCCGACGTCGTCGCGCACCTTTACATAGATCGTCTTCAGGCCGTCGCCGTCCGGGAGCGTAATGGATTTTGTTGCGGCGAACGTCTCCCACGACGCATCTGCTTCCTTTGCCGCCGCCTTTGTGCCCCAGATCTTCATCTGGTAGCCGGTCGTCGCGGCGTCGGTGACTGAGATCTTCGCGGTGACGGTCGCGCTGGTCGCGTACTGCGCGCCGTCGTTCAGGATCAGCGATAGGCCGGCAGGTGCCAGCGTATCAAGTGTCAGATTGAAAAAACTTGCCATCTGGATTTATCCCCTTTCTTCGCTTGTGAGTTCGATGTACAAAAAGCCGCCAGGCCTTTCGTAGATGGTTTCTGTGCCCAAGCGGGCGGATTTGATGCCCATGGAGCCGATGAACAGCTCCAGAATGCGTTTGATTCCAACTGCCAGCATGTTATCCCTCCAACAGATACAGTGTCCGCGCGTCCTTTTTGTCCAGCGCGTCATAGTCCGATTTTGTCAGCACGCGGATCTCGTCGATCTGCGCCGATGCAATGCCTCCGCCGCCGGAGCCGCCGCCAGCACGCACGGAAACGTTAAAGGAAACGTCGATCGGGTCGCGGTTCTTGAGTTCAAATTCAATGCCGCCCATCACAACACCGCCTTTGATAGCGCGTGCGCAACGTCGATCTGCTTGATCTCCGAGCCAATCACGTCACCGCTCTTGAATTTCACGCGCACCTGCATCTGGCAGAGCTTCGGCAGGCGGAATGTTTCTTCCTGCGCCAGCGGGAAATAGAATTTCCCGTCCGCGTATGTGATCTGGCCTGGGTAATACTTCTGCAAATACAGAAGCGTCATTTCGATCTTCTCAATATCGTCGATCTCGACAGCCTGCCCGTTGTTCTTGACCGTGACGGCCAGACTGTACGCATCGCCCTGTACCATGCTGCTCATACGTCTATTCCTCCATATCTTTCGTGGAATATCGCTCTAATTCTTCCGCGCTTTTCCTCTTCAAAATGTTTGCGATTTCCTCCTGCGTAAGCCACGGCAGCTTGCTCAGAATCGTTTCGTCGTCAAGGTAGCTCGCAGCAAGCAGCACCATCTGCGTCTGCTCCAGCTGGTTCACGATCTTCGAACGCGTAAATGTCGGATCATCGTCAATGCCGATCAGTGCAAAAAGTTGATACAGGAAATCACCGACGCAGTATTCGAATTCGTCGACCTTGTTGTCCATCTGCTGGTATGCCGCCGTGATCTCGGTCGCCGTCTTTTGCCCGCCCTGTATTTTCGTGGTGTCCAGCATCTGAAAGTCCCTGTAAAGATCGTCGCTGAGTCTGCTCAGCAGCGCTTCCCGCGCCTCGACTGGAATCGTAAGCGTGTGGGCCTCCGCCTTTGCGCCGTCATCGTCCACAAGGCCGACGCCGATCCGCCGCATGGTTTCCTTGAACCGCGCCATATCGATTTCGTCCATGCCGCCTGCGTTGGAGATCGTCCAGTAGATAATCGATGCGTCATCTACGGTATCCGCGAAACCGGATTTGATCAGATCATAGCAGTCGATTGCCTCGCGTTGGCCAACAAGCTCGGACTGCCGGGCGCGATTGCCGTACATGGGGATGATCGGGAATCCGGGGTAATTCTGATACTCCAAGATTTCTGTTCCGTCCACCTCAGACGAGGCTTCGACGGAGATATAGCCGCGTTTCGGTGCTAAAATCTCCATCTCTTTCCCGCTCCTGCGGATGAATTGTGTGAATCCGTCCGGCTCGTACAGTGTCGCCCGCAGCGGCTTGTTCGCAGCCACCTGCCAGAACCGAATACCGGCGCGAAGCGATCCGTTTTCCTCATCCAGCAGCGGCACAAATTCCAGGGCCGTGAACACTTCCAGATGATCGAGGTTCCAGAAGCCATAAGCCACGCCGCTAACAAGCGCCGAGCGCGCCAGATCCTGAATCTGATTGTCAAATTTTCTGCCGAGCCGCTTCTTGTTCTCGGCGTTTTTCAGTATCACGCCGTTGCTGAGCAGATACTGTGTTTCCTGCCGCATGAAAATCGGGAAGAATGCGCTGCGGAGCTTGTAATTTGCGCTATAGTTGTCCGGGATAGCCTTCCCGGACAGCGTATAAAGCAGCTTCTGCACGGTAATGATGGTAACATTTCGGTGCTCGTCGTATTCCCGCGCAATTTTTGCCTGCTGGTACAGATCCGAGTTTTTATGATCGTTGATCGCCGCCAGAACAAATTCCATTCTGTCCCGATCCGATTTTTCGGCGACCTCTAAAAAATCCTGATATGTTTTCATGCTTCACCTTCTTATCTCGCCAGCTCCGGAACATAGGCGTGCTTTTTGAATTTCTTTCTCAAAATCGTCATTACCATATACCGGCATTCGTCCATCGCGTGATCGTTTTCCTTTACAACGCGGTCGACTTCGCTTTTTTCGTCCCAGCGGTACAGGCCAAATTCCCGAATTGTATTTTCGCATCCCTCGTAAATCTTAACCTTCCCGGATGCCAGCATCTCGGATGTTGTTTGAATTCCGGCCATGACGTCATTTACTGCTCCGCGAACCTTGTATTCGTGATGTTTTTTGATGGTTGCAATAAAGGCGTCTGCCGACGGGTCGACGACTATGCACTGTATGTCTCGCCCGCCAGCCAAACGCCTGATTTCCGTGTAGTATTCTTCCGGGGATTTTTCTTCTTTTTCCTCCCGGCCGCAATAGTAGTATTCTGCGATCCGTACGGCCCGCTCACTTGTTACGTGCCACAGCCCTGCTGAAAATGGATTGTGCGTGCCATAGTCGACGGAAATATAATATTCGCCGCCCGTCGGAATCTCGTGCACGATGCAGTCTTCCCCGAATTTTTGATAAACAAGGCCTTCGGCCACTACCCAGCGCCCGCGCACATAGCGCTCGTAAAAAACGCCAGAATACATTTTTTCGAAGCGCTCGAGCGTTTTTTTGCTCAGGCCCGGATTATCCTGCATTTCGAAATGCAGATAGAGCGCATTTTTTTCGCTTTGACGCAGAATCCAATCGTTGTAAAACCAGTGGTTGGGATTGCCGGGATTGCAAGAGAACCACAGCTTTGCACCGTCCACAGAGCAACGTGCAAGTGCCTGCTCCACAAACGATCGTGGCATCAGCACCACCTCGTCCAGCAGCACACCAGCCAGCGTCCGGCCTTGGATCAGTGTATAGCTTGCCTCGTCCTTACCGCCGAACACTTCAAAGTAATTCGTCACGGCTCCGCGCCGCACTTCCATCACCTTGTCGCCGCGCCGCCAGCGGATGATATAACGTTCCTTTGCAAGGCTCATCGCTGTGAACGGCACGATGATATTCTTGGTGCAGCTATCCACCGTGCGGCCACACACACCGAAGCGCTGACCGCTGAAATTCTCCATCGCCCAGCGGACAAACGCCCACATCATGATGGAGGTTTTGCCGGAACGAACGGCGCCGTCGCAGATCAGCGCGTCATACTTGGAATAGGGGAAAGCAAGGATTTTCTGCTGCCTCGGGCTAATCATCGCTCTCCAACCCTTCTGCCATTTCACGCAGGCTCACGCTCAAAGCATCCTCCTGTGCGTTATCAGTCGGCAAACCCAGCTCAACAATATCGCGCTGCCCAAGGTACTGTTTCCCCAGCCAAATAGCCATGCTTGCGTTCTTTTCGGCAAGCCGCCACTGGCTTCTACGTAAGGATACTTTCCCCAATCCTCGCTTTTGCCTGAATACTTCGGAAAAACTTGCACGATATGTGCGTTTACACCAACCATCCAGCGTTTTGTCGGTCACACCAAACCAGCCGCAGATCTCCTCAAGCGTGCATTGCAGGCCGCAGAGGTTTTCGAACTGCTTCTGATCTATTTCCTTTCTTGGCCTTGCCATACGCGCCCTCCTTTCTCCGCTGGTGTTTGATAAACTTCTCCATATCCCGCTTTAAGTACGGGCTGTTCGTCTTGGCGATAATCGCCTGCGCTTCTTCAATCGTCATGCAGAAGCACCGCCTTTTTGCCCGTCAAGTTCTCCCACCGCTTTACAATCACATCGCAATACTTCGGGTCAAACTCCATAACATAAGCATTTCTGCCATTCTGCTCACACGCAGCAACGGTTGTCCCGCTTCCGGCAAACAGGTCGAGAACAATGTCGCCGCCCTTGGTATTATTCTTGATTTGATAGTCAAATAGCGCAACAGGCTTCATAGTCGGATGCTCTTTATTCGCTGTCGGGCGATCAAATTCAAGCACCGTTGTCTGCTTCCTATCAGATGCCCAGAGATGACCAGCCCCCGCCTTCCACCCATATAGGCAAGGCTCATGCTTCCACTGGTAGTCTTGCCTGCCCATGACCATTGCATTTTTAACCCAAATCAAAACCTGCCGAACTTCCCATCCCGTCATCTGGCACGCCATTCTGAAAACATATGCTTTTGAATCGGCGTGCCAGATGTAAAATACCGCGCCGGGTTTCATCACAGAGTTAGCCGCTTCAAATGCCGCTTGCAAAAACGCAATAAACTCGTCATCGCTTTTCGCATCATTTTCAATCTTGAGTGCGTCCTTCGTTTTACCTGTATAATCAACACCATACGGCGGGTCTGTAAGCAAAAGGTCTGCTTGTGCCCCCCCCATGAGCTTTTGTACACATTCCACGGACGTGCTGTCCCCACACATAAGCCGGTGCCGTCCAAGCTGCCAAATATCGCCAAGTTTGGTAATCGGTTCAGATTCTTCGTCGACCTCCGGTGCTTCGTCCTCAGTGACTTCGTCCGTTGTGTCTTCCGGCAAGCCCCAATCAAAGTCAAAAGCCGACAGGTCGAGACCAGGCAATTCATCAGCCAACAGATCAAAGTCCCAATCGCTTTCGTTGCTCTTGTTATCCACAAGCCGCAGGGCGTTCACTTGCTCCGGTGTCAGATCGTCCACGCACACGCACGGCACTTCTTCCATACCCAGCTTTTTTGCCGCCAGAGCGCGGCAGTGGCCAATAACGATCACTCCGTCACGGTCAATCACAATCGGCTGCACAAAACCGTATTGCTTGATGCTCCGCAACGTTATTGATTTGCCGTTTATCGTGTTTCTTTGCGTTGGCGGCATACGGTTCAATATCAGCAAGCCGCCGTTTTGTGATTTCCATGCTTTCCTCCTGTTTTGCTACCAGCCCCCGCCCCTTGGCCTGTACATAGCAGACTTTACCCGCCCAATTGGGCACTCCTACTATCTTTTGGGGCGGGCGGCTGGAGTCGAACCAGCACATACGGGAGTCAAAGTCCCGTGCCTTACCTTTTGGCTACACCCGCATAAAAACAGACACCCGCGAGATATCCCGTGAGTGTCTGCATGCCGGCAACGCTCTTGCGAGGCCGCTTGCGCGGAGGCACCCATTACCGGCTGTGCCATAACCTATGGAGGAAAGAAAGAGGAGAAAAATGAAATTTCGGGTTGTGGGCTGATTGGTTACTCTCCGATGATACTATTTTAGCACGTTTTTATGTGCCTAATGGGCCAACTTTTAGGAAACCAGGCCCAAATAATCCGCTACGTGCCACAAAAATGCAGCTTTGCGGCGCTTCATGGTTCTCTCGCTGAATCCGCATCCGTCCATGATTCTAAGCGGGTATCTGTCCCGGTTCTCGCAATTCCGCATGATCACCCATACCAGCTTACGCCGCACGTTCTCATTGGCGATATCGCGGCCCACGTTTTCCATGGCGTATTCCACGGCCCGCATTTTCTTCGTTTCCGGCCAGTTCTCTATGGTTGCCAGCCGTTCCGCCTTGCGTTCGGCTATCCTGCTGTTGCCGGGGCTATGCGGCATACCAGACATGGCATAGGCCGACGACTCCAACACTTCTTCCCGGGCCGCATTGTACGCGCGGACCCGGCGGGGATAGCCCCTGACATAGGCGATACATTCCATGCGGATATCGTAGGGGAGAGAGTATTTGTTGCTCATGTAGCACCTCCAGGAGTTTCATAGAACCCCTTTGGTTTCAGGCCATATGTAATCAACGTGTTTGACCTGCCTCCCTGATACACTGTCACGTCCCGCCCAAACACATGCACCTTGGCGAACATATGGCGGAATGGTTTCACGTCGCCATGTACATTAATTTTTAACACCACGCCGTAAATGGAACCATCCCATCTATCTTCTCTCTCTACAGGGTACTCTTCCACATCCGCAATAGCAAGCTTGGGCTCTTCGCACAAGATTATTGGAACCCCTCTGTAAACGTTCATCGTACCTCCTATTCCAGCGCCGTCTCAACGCCATACTCTTTGAGCATCTGCCGGATATCTGCCCAGGTAACGTACCCTTCCGCCACGCACTGAGCGGCGTGGTTTAGCTCCCCGGCAAGCTGCTGCACATCGTCCATCGGCGCGTCGTGCTTATCGATCAGGACGTACAGCATCAGATCTATGCCACGGTTCAGGCCCTCCACAATGCCATTGCTGTAGGCTTTGTCTACGTCGGCCTGTGTGCGGGGGATTCTGCGGGGGTTAGTCTTGGGCATGGGCATCCTCCCTCCTGCCATTCGCGCACCAAAAATCTGGAGACACAGGACAATCCACGCACGGGCCGTAGGAGCATATCAGATCATCCACTGCGTAGTAGCTGTTCTCGCAATCTTTGCACCGCACCACGGGCACAGCGTCCACAGTTTTTGCCGCTTCAATTGACTTTTTTATATCTCGATACGGTACAAGGAGATCGCCATTATTGTCATACCCGTACTCGACCCTGAATTTCACCGCATCCGCATCAATCAACCGCATCGCGGTCACCTCCGTCCATCTTTGCGCCGCAGTTGGGGCAGTGCTTTGGAAGCAGTCTCGGCGGCATCGGGTCTTCGTAACAAATATCTTCTCTGCAAGCGCTACACTGCCAATCGCACCATTCTTCGACATCAAACAAGGTATCGTCGTCATCAAAGTCGCTTTCTGAAGGTATCCACCGCCCATGCACCACCGGGGCCACGTCGGCGGTGGGGATGCTGTAAAAATCCTCCGCTAAATCGTTATAGGCGTCTGCGTAGATTCCGCTTTCCCCGCCAAGCTCTTCAAACGCTTTTTGACATTCTTCCGATTGCTCACGGATATAAGCGATTGCCGCCTTGCGGCTTATGTATTCATCCATTGTCAGCCCTCCTCCACATAGCACCAGCTCTGCGGGCGCGGCGCAGGTATAGCGCCTCGTTCCCGCAGCGCCCGGTGTTTTCGCTGTGCATAGCGCAGCTTTCACAGTCCAGTTCTTCCGGGCACACACGGCGGAAGCTGTTTAGCTCATGCGGCGTGTCGTAGATTACCAGGTCGGAGATGCACCAGCCGATAGGGTTTCCTTTTGGCTCGTAGGCCCACAGCTCCCTCGCCGTCAAGCAAGCCTTTTTGAGGACTTCAGGCGTGGCAGCTTCCGCTTGTGCCCGGTTCTCTCTAAAATCCGGCCATTTCTTACCACCGTTAAACAGCACGAAGTCGGAACAGATAAACTCTCCAATAACCTTGCCGCAGCACTTCTCTGCAAACGGTATCGTTACGTTGGAGACCCGCAAATCCCAAGTGTAGTAATCTGCTTTCGTGCAGTAGATATAGCATTTGAATGGTTTTTTCAGCTCCGGCCTGCTCTTGCGGAACTCTATCGTTTTCTCACCGCTCGCAATTTTTGCGCACCACTGCGGCCTGATGCTGATAAGCACAGCCTTTTTCATGTTCCATCCCCCAGTCTCAGCGTTCCGCTGGAATACAGAGTGTACAGCGTGTTCCCGTGTCCGTCGGTCAGATACGGCAGGAAAACCTCGTCCACGCTCGCCATCCCAGCCTCGATAATCGCCATTTGTGCCAGCACCCAGTCCCGCAGGTTGCGCCAGCCCGTGCGCTCGGCCTGGTCGCGGTCGTCCTTGAGCTTCTGCTGCTTGAATACGAACAAAACGCCGTCGATGTTGGCCGGGAGCATGAAGCCCCGCCGCCCAGTTGGCGTATCAACGGAGAAGGTCACGCCCGTCGGGCGTCCCTTTTCGTCGTATTCCACCATGATCTGACGCGCTCCGTGCCCGGCGAGCGCGCCCTGTATCTCTCCCAGGCTGGTGAACACATCCACCCCGGAGGTATAATTCTTGATCGCCATGCGCTCCTCCTTATCCGTCGTAGCACCCGCATGGAGCGCCGCAGAGGCATCCGCCGGGACTGTCCGGGAATAATTCATCGAAGGTGATCTGCGCGTCTTCAAACGCTTTGTTCTCCATGAACTCGTTGTAGTAGCTCTCCCAGGACCAGTCGCGACCCAGCCCTTTGACGTTTACATTCCTCGCAGCCGAGCCGTGTTCAAGCGCGATTGCGCGCTGAAACAGGTCCGGGTAATTCTCCCACAAGGCTTGTATCTCCTTCTTTTTCATGGAAGGGCAGAAGAAACACGAGCTTTTTCCCGGCTTCGGCAGCCCGGCCCGCTCGATCACGCGCACGCACTCCTCGCGTGTCCATCCCCATTCATAGAGCGGATAATGTTTTTCGTACTTTTTGTCCGCTTCGTCGATTGGTGCGGCGTGTTGGATGCGCCGCGTCTCCCCGGCATCGTAGCCGATGTATTTTTGGACGCGCTGTCCACTGGCCCACACCTCTTTGCACGGTTGATAGTTGTTGCAGAACTTCTCCTGCGTCCCGATCTTGTGCTTGAGGGAGCAGCGCTTGAAGCCGTAGGCGATGGAGGGCAGCGTCCCGCTGTTGATGCACTCCTGTTCCAGCGTCAGGCGGTTGCCGTCCTTGTCGTGATACTGCACGGAGGTAATCTGCGGAAGCCCATGCTTTTCCAGCCATCCGTTGAAGGTCTCGATGAACTCATACGTGTGCGGCTGTTCTCCGCCGGTGTCGGCGAATAAGATCAGGTCTATCGGGATTTTGTGCAGGTACATTCCGATGATCATGGCGGTGCTGTTGGTCCCGCCGCCGAAAGAAACGACGTTCATCACTTTCTCCTCTCCGGCGTCAAGATCGCGGCCAGCTCCACGCCGCGCACATCGGCCTTATCGAACACTTCAAAAACCTTGTCCCAGGCGGCAGCGCACCCGCTCGCCGTCACGGTCGCGCCGGTCTTCTCGCCGGTGGTATAAGTAACGATCACAGCATATTTCATCCTTTAATTCTCCTTTAGCTCAGGACACCAGGCCGGAATATACGGCAAAAGCCGCTCGATACCGACGATGTACCCCTTGCATCGTCCATCTGCGCCGCAGCGGAAGGATTGAACATCTTTCAGCCACGGCTCCGTTATGAGGAAACGGCAGCCCTCGCACGTGCGGGAGTAGTCCGCCTTCACGGTGCGCTTCATTCCGCCGCCTCCGAGGCCCCGCCGGTAAGTCCTGCATAGGTCCATCCATCTTCCCGGACCTGAAAGGCGTCTCCGAGCTGCACCACATCAGGGAAGTTCGCCTGCGTTGTCTGAATGGCGAACTTGTCGATCTCTGTTGCGTGGTAGCTGGCGATCTCTGCGCCCAGCTTGCCCAGGGCGATATGCCCACAGCTCATGCCATCGTACATAGACAGGACCTCCACCGGCTCCGCCGTCAGCCCCTCAAAGTGGCCCATGATGTGCGCAATCACATCTACGGTCCAGCCGTTGCCCAGCATCTTGTAGGCTTGACTGGGGCTTACGGGGAAAGCATAGGTCTCCGGCACCGTTTGGAGGCGCATACACTCGCGGACCGTCAGTTTGCGGATGATGTAGCAGCCGTCCCTCAGCTTGATAGGGTACTCTTGTCCTTTGACTGTGATCATCCCACCGCGCACCTGATAGATCGGCGCGTCGATTGTGCCGCAGTATTCGTAGAACTCGCACGAGGTTGTCAGGCAGTTGGTCTTGTCCTTCATGGCCCGGCCCCGCTGCGTCTTGCTCTGCGGCATGGTCCACACACTCGCCCGGCTGAATGACTGTGTATCCCAGCTTTGTTGCCTCGTTCACCTGCATGGGAGGAGTGATTGGCGTTGCATAAAGGCCCGTCTTGGCTCCCAACCCTCCGCCGTTGCCGCAGAGCGTCACGCTCTTTCCGTCCGGCGAATAGACGCGGTACTGCTGGCTGTCATGGTCCTGGTTCCTCGCGTCATTCTCGATGGTGCCGATGCGCACCGGCTCCGCCAATACGTTATAGGGGACGCCCTTGTGCGTGTTCGCTGTCACGCAGGCGCTCTTATCCTTGGTGGCGTCGTGGAAATAATCGAAGCCGAAATGATTGCGCCCGTCCTTGGTCTCGCGCACCATGTATTCCATCTCTTTTTCAGTCAGCGGCTTAATGGCAACAGGCTCTGCCACGGCGTTCCGTTGCCTGCGTGCAATAGCGTCTTCCGCCGTAGTGCCATGTCCTGTTTGAAGCGCATAGCCTTTCTCGCGCAACGGGAAGCCGGTCTCCAAAATATCCCGGAGCAGGATGCCTCGGTCCTCCGGCAGCTCGACCGGCACTTGCCTGTATGTATCGTCGGGGTTACGCTTTCCGGCCCAGTAGAGCCGCTGGCGGTTCTGCGCGCTCACCAGCGCGGAATTGATAAGCACGGGTTC
>ENA-OPCO01002168-OPCO01002168.1-human-gut-metagenome-genome-assembly--contig:-NODE-2168-length-11499-cov-3.275865_pt1 | contig 11499 bp, 12 predicted proteins | sample MGYA00241562_ERZ501475 | MGnify/ENA primary metagenome ERZ501475 (study PRJEB25962, sample SAMEA2042627) | human gut metagenome | biome: human gut; feature: human-associated habitat; material: faeces... | reverse complement strand
AGAGAAGAAGCTCATTTCCATCCCAGTCAACATTGAGCGGTTCATCGATGGAGACCTCCAGTTTGGTCTTGTTATTCCGGCGCAGATACATGAGGATCTCATTTTCAATACAACGGGAGGCATAGGTGGCAAGTTTGATATTTTTCTCTGGATTGAAGGTATTGATTGCTTTGATCAGTCCAATCGTGCCGATGGAGATCAGGTCTTCTACGCCTACACCGGTGTTGTCAAATTTTTTCGCTATATATACAACCAGACGCAGGTTATGTTCAATAAGAAGCTTTTTTCCTTCTTCATCCTGCCCGCCTCCGAGAAGGGAAATGGCATGACCTTCTTCTTCACTGCTAAGTGGGAGCGGCAGGATATCTGTCCCTCCTATGTAATGGATTTCCTGCTTTTCCGGGAAGAAAACACTGCGGAAAGAGGGAATCATTTTCAATTTAAAACAATCTGAAACAGCAACTTTTATCATCATTATAATCCTCCTAACAATCTTCAGGATGCAATAGCATTTCATATTTTCCGTTTCCAAAATTCTTCTGTTCGGAAATACCGATCAGTGGAGATTGGATCAAAAATTCAGATTCTCCTGTTATTCTCATCTTCTTGACAGAAAAAACAGGAAGAATACTGGTCGTCTTTTGTATAGTCCGGTACGGGATGTACCGGAGTCTTCCAGGTGAGATTTGGGAAGAAATCTTCTGACAGGCGTCTTTGCTGATAATATGAACCGGCTTTCCGGTCAGTGGATCAGAAAGATGATTACCACTGTCCAGAAAGGCTTTCAGATGAAAATCTTTTCCATTTACAGTTAAAATCACATCAAAACTATGATCTTGTGATTTCCATAGTTTCTTTAGAAACAAAAGTCCATGATATAAAAGAAAAAAACCACAGATGCCAAGGGTGAAAAGAAAAGATATGATCCGGAAAAATTTTCCAAAATAAAGATTATCTACCAAAAAGATGGAGTAATTATAGACCATTATGGTATAAGATATATCAAAATCAAGAATTAGAGAATAATGCATTTGGACAACAAGAAATAATAAAAATAAAAAAAAGAGGTTAATGTGGTAGAATTACATAGACAAAATTTAAAATATAATAAAAAAAAGTATAAAGAAGTAAAAAAAAGATTAAGAACAAGAATAAATAAAAATATGCCGATAGAACATATTGGTTCTACTATTTTACCAAATATGTATGGAAAAAATATAATAGATATATTAGTCGGTGTGAATGAAGAAAATGAAATGGATAAATATTCTGATATTTTAATAGAGTTAGGTTATTTTCCTGGGAATCATAATTCCGGTAATTATAGATTTTTTGCAAGAAGAAACTAAAATGGGAGATGTACATATTCATTTAGTGTATATTGATTCAGATAGATATAGAGATTTTATAACTTTAAGAGATTATTTATTATCAAATAAAGAAGAAAGAAAAGCTTATTCTGATTTGAAGAGAAAATTAATAAGTGATGGTACTAATATAAGAGAAGATTACAAAGTTACTAAAAGTAAATATGTTTCCGATTTGTTAATTAGAGCAAGAAAATATATGAAAAATAATTATTAAGTGATATAATTAGTCCGCATGAAATTATTATAAAAAGAATTATATTATCAATAATAGCCATAATAAAAAAAGAAAGAAGTGATTATATGTTTAACCTAGTATCAAAATATAAACCAACAGGAGATCAACCAGAAGCTATAAAAGAATTAGTAGATGGTATTAATAAAGGTCAAAAAAGTCAAGTATTAATGGGTGTTACCGGTTCTGGAAAAACATTTACAATGGCTAATGTTATTGCTAGTGTCAACAAACCAACCCTAGTACTAGCTCACAATAAAACATTAGCAGGACAACTATATGGCGAATTTAAAGAATTTTTTCCTAATAATGCTGTTGAATATTTTGTTAGTTATTATGATTATTATCAGCCAGAAGCATACGTACCACAAACAGATTCATATATTGAAAAAGATGCCAAAATAAATGACGAAATAGATGAACTAAGACATAAAGCAACTGCATCACTATTATCAAGAAAAGATGTAATAGTAATAGCATCTGTTTCATGTATATATGGTATTGGAGAAGTAGAAGATTATAAAAATAAAATGTTAACATTAACAAAAGGACAAACTATAGAAAGAGATGATGTTTTAAAAAAACTAGTAGAAATGTTATACGAAAGAAGTATGTATGACTTATCGAGAGGAACATTCAGAGTAAAAGGAGATATTATAGAAATAATCCCTGCTAATGAACATACTCATGGCATTTTAATAGAGTTTTTTGGAGACGTCATTGAAAGAATATGTACCATAGATACCGTAACTGGAGCTATAATAAACGAAAAACAAAGTATATCTATTTTTCCAGCATCACACTTTGTAACAAATGATGATAAATTAAAAATATCAATCGAAAGAATTCTAAAAGAATTAGATGAAAGATGCCTATACTTCAAAGAACACAATAAACTTATTGAAGAACAAAGAATTAGAGAAAGAACAAAATATGACATGGAAATGCTATCCGAAACTGGATTTTGTCGTGGTATAGAAAACTATTCAAGACACATATCATTAAGAGAAGAAGGAGAAACCCCAACAACATTAATCGATTTCTTTCCAAAAGACTTTCTCCTTATCGTAGATGAATCTCACGTTACCATTCCACAAGTAAGAGGAATGTATAATGGAGATAGAGCAAGAAAACAAAATCTTGTGGATTATGGATTTAGACTGCCAAGTGCCCTAGATAATAGACCATTAAAATTTGAAGAATTTGAAAAAAAATTAAATCAAACAATTTACGTATCAGCAACTCCAGGCGACTATGAACTTAATCTAGTTAACAAGCAAACTGTAAATCAAATAATAAGACCAACAGGTTTATTAGACCCTATCGTTGAAGTAAGACCTACCAAAAATCAAATTGATAACTTACTAGATGAAATTCACAACAGAATAGACAAAAATGAAAGAGTATTAATTACCACCCTAACTATTAAAATGGCTGAAGAATTAACTAATTATCTTAAAAATATTGATATCAAAGTAGCTTACTTACATAACGAAATAAAAACATTAGAAAGAATGAGAATAATACGCGATTTAAGACTCGGTACTTATGATGTTGTCGTTGGTATAAACTTATTAAGAGAAGGTATGGATATACCAGAAGTAAGTCTTATAGCTATTATGGATGCAGACAAACAAGGATTCCTAAGAAGTACTAGATCCCTTATACAAACAATAGGTAGATGTGCTAGAAACAGTAATGGTAAAGTAATAATGTACGCTGATACCATAAGTGACAGTATGCAAGAAGCAATTACAGAAACAAAAAGAAGAAGAGAAATTCAGGAAAAATATAATAAAGAACATAATATTATTCCAAAAACTATTATAAAAGAAATAAGAGAACTAATATCAAACAAAATAGAAACAAAAGATACCAAAAAGAATAAGCTATCAAAGAAAGAAAAAGAAGATATGATAGATAGACTAAAAAAAGAAATGAATGATGCAGCAAAGAAATTAGACTTTGAAAGAGCAACTGAATTAAGAGATATTATATTTGAAATGGAAAGTGAATAATTATTTAGTACTATATTAATATGGTACTTTTTTCTTATATATTTCATAAAATAAACTGAGGAGTGATATAATGTCTATGAAAGAAATAGTTACAAAAGCAATAATAGGAAAAAGTAAAAAAGATTATAAAAATACATACACCGTAGAGGTAGAAAAAGACCCTTCAACAGTATTAGGTTGTTGGATTATTAATCACAAGTTTCAAGCTAAAGAAGAAGGAAATAAAGTTAGAATAGATGGAAACTTTGATGTAAATATCTGGTACTCTTATGATAACGACTCAAAAACAATTGTAAATAGCAAAACTATTAATTACACAGAATTAGAAGAAGTAAAACTAACAACCGCATCAGATAATACTAACAAAGATATAATTATTCGTGTACTAAAACAACCAACTTGTATAAGTGCTAAAGAAGAAGGAAAAACAATTAACCTTGAAGTAGAAAAAACATTAGGAATAGAAATAATCGGAGACGCAAAAGTAAGAATCGCCGAAGTAGAAGGCGAAGAAGAATGGGATAACGTTGAAGAGGAAGAAGAAATAAAAGTTGATCCAAATTACATAAATACAAACGTTATAAAATAATACTTATCATAATGTAGTAATTATTAAATTATTACATTTTTTTCTCATAACTAATATAATAAAACGATAGATAATTCTAACTTTTAAAATAACAATAGCAAAATTTTTAATACAAAGTTGATTTAAAACAAATAATATTCTATAATTAACTAAAGACATGGAGGTTATATGAAAAATATTATTACATTAACAGGCAATTTGGCTAGCGGTAAAGGTACTATATCAAAATTACTACAAGAACGCCTTGGCTATGAAATATACAGAAATGGTGATTATTTTAGAAGCCTTGGAAAACAAATGGGAATGGATGTAACAACATTCAATAAATATGTAGAAGAACATCCTGAAGAACATATTGATGAAAAAATAGAATTTAGCGCCAAAGAATATGCTAAAACACATGATAATTTAATTATTGATGCCAGACTTGGATATTATGTTGTACCAGAATCTTTTAAAGTTTTTGTTAAAGTCGATATAGAAGAAGCAGCAAGAAGGGCTTTTAATGATCAAAATAGAAAAGATACAGAAAATTTTAATACATTAGAAGAACAAAAAAAAGACTTAATGACAAGAAGAAATATTGAAAGAGAAAGATATTTAAAAACATATAATATTGACATTGATGATTTAAGTCAATTTGATCTAATTGTTGATACTACAAACATAAGTGCTGAAGAAGCTACAAACATTATAATTGAAGAATACCAAAAAAGAAGCTGATGCTTCTTTTAAAATAACTTAATAATATCATTAAATGTTATAAATATAAGTAAACCTATTAATAATAAAAATCCAACAGAATGTATTATATTTTCAACATTTTTAGGTATCTCTTTACCAATAATTTTTTCTATTATCAAGAAAAATATTCTACCACCATCAAATGCTGGTAATGGTAATAAATTTATAAAACCAACATTTACACTCAAATAAGCCGCTAAATATAATATTGCTTCAAATCCCTGTTTAGCTTGAACACCAACCAAATTGTATATTCCAACTGGACCAGAAAAATCATCTACTCCAACTTTTCCAGTAAATAAACATTTTATTGTTTCCCACATAGTTTGAAACAAAGTACCAGTCTTTTTATACGCATAAACAATAGCATTGCCAAATCCCTTCTCTATTTTATAAGATGCACTAATACCAAATTTATACGCTTCATTACCATCTTCATCCTCTATTTTTACAGGAGTTATATCAAAAGTTAATTTTTCCTCTCCTCTTAATACATCAAATTTTAATGTATCACCATAACTAGTTTGCATCTTTAACATTGCAATATCCCAACTATTAACTTTATCACCATTTATCCTAGTAATTAAGTCTCCTTCTCTAAGGCCTGCCTCATACGCCGGATATCCTTCTAAAACATTTCCTACATAAGGAGTTTGGGATATACTACCATATATTAATCCACTAATAAATAATAGTACAAAAGCAAGTAAAAAATTAAAACCTGCACCTGCAACTAAAATTAAAAATTTTTGAATAAAACTTTTATTACACATTTGCCTATCAGCTGGAATAGAATCATCACTTACAACATCTTCCCCAGCAATTTGAACAAATCCCCCTAATGGAACCAATCTCACACAAAACTCTGTTTCTCCACCTTTTCTTTTATGTCCAAACAGTTTTTTACCCATACCAATTGAAAATTCATAAACGTAAGTATTTGATAATTTTGCAAATATAAAATGTCCAAATTCATGTATACCTACAATTAAACTTAATATTAATATAAACCAAACTAAAGTCATTTCATCCTCCTAAAATAAACTAGTAATTAAAGCCATACAAAGTGATACATATATAACACTATCAAATCTATCAAGTATTCCACCATGTCCTGGAATCAAATTTGAAAAGTCCTTCACTCCATAATATCTTTTAATACTACTAAATAATAAATCACCTATTTCACTAATTATAGCAAGTGAAAAAGATAATAAAATTGCATACATTACTGATTCATTTCCAATAACATTGTAACAGTAAACACTACCAACTACTACTCCCATCAACATTCCAATTAAAGAACCCTCAATTGTTTTCTTAGGAGATATAGGAGTAAAAGTATATTTACCTACCAATGATCCACCAATATAAGCATATGTATCCGTAACAAAAGATATTATAAATATATATATACAACTTGCTAAACTAACTTCCCTCAAATAAGCAATATATCCAAAAGCAAATCCCATCAAATAAACTCCACCAAGCAAATATAAACTATCTAAAATATTATATTTTTTACTATCATCATAAAATATTATAGGTATAGTCAAAAGTAACAAAGGAAATAGTATTAACACACGTAAATCAACTTTATATAATACATTATTTAACACAAGTAATAATACACTTATAATACCAAATATCTTCACAATAATTAACGATTTATCATCACCTTTTATATTAAAAAATTCATTAAATCCAATAACAGCACATATTGCCATAACAAATGCAAAAACCTTACTACTCACAATAAGACTAGATATAAGTATAACAAGCAATACTAATGCACTAATAGTTCTCTTTTTCATATTCACCATTCTTTCTTAAACAATTATACTAAAAATATTAAAAATAATAAAGTATTATATACAAATTAAATTGAAAAATATTTAGTAATATGATAAAATTATGTAGAATAAAGGAGATGTAAATATGAATAATGAACAATTAAACAATAATGTAACAAACAACGGAACTACACCAAATACAATACAAAATGGTAATAACACTATAAATATGAATTCAACTCAATATGTAAATAATACAGAACAAGCACAAATAAATAATGTAAATAATGGTGTAAATCAAACTATACTAGGACAAAATAATACTATAGGAACATATAATACAATACAAAATCAACACATCGAAAAACCTGTAGAAAATATAGTTCCTACCCCTATAAATACACCAATAAATCAAGAAAATACAATTAACACACAACAAGCAAACACTACATATACAAATGAAAATACTAGAATAAACAATAACATAAATATACCACCTACCAATAATCAAAATAATACTTCAGTCAATATAGAAAATAAAGAAATGCCCACATTAACACCTAACTATAATGCACTAAATAACATAAGTAACTTAGAAAATCCTGAAGAAAGTAAAAGTACAAAGAAAAAGAAAAGTAAAATAGGAATTATATTATTAATAATAATCCTACTACTTGCAATAGGGGCTGGTATTTATTATTATTTCTTTATGTACAATACACCAAAAAAATTACTAACAGAATTCTTAAATACAACTTATACTAAAGTAGAAGAAAAAATAACTAACATAAATGATAATACTAATTATTCGATAAAAACTAATTTACAAACAACTGATACAGAAACAGCAAAAATATTTAATGTAATAAATAATCTTACAATAAATGGAAAAGCTAGTATAAATACAAATACTAACACTATAATATCAAACATAAATATTTTATATGAAGAAGAAAGTATTCTAGATATAGATACAATATTAAAAAATAACAATTTTTATTTAAAACCAAATGGTTTATATGATAAATATATCCTTTTAGAAATAGAGGAAGAAAATAATATAGATGTAACTTCAAAAGATGAATACAAAATATTATTAACAGCATATAAAGATGCTATTATAAATTCATTAACTGATGAAAATATTACTAAAGAAAGTGTTAAAATTAATAATAGTAATGTAACAAAAATAACATTAAATATTGATGAAACATTCTTAAAAAATATCTATAATGAATTAATATCTAATGATAAATTTATTATATCTTATGCAAATATTTCAAATAAAACAAAAGAAGAAGTAATCCAAGAATTAGAAAACGAAAGAAATGAAACAACAAGTTCTCAAGCAAATAAATTTATTCTTTGCCTAAACAAATCTGAATTCATTAGTGCCGAATTACTTGCAGAAAATGAATCCATAAAAATAACTAAAGAAGGAAACAAATATAGCTATGAATACATAGATGAAGAAAAAAACACATACAAAGGATATATTATTGCTACAGATAATAGTATGACAATTAATTACTATGACACACCAACAAATTCAACCTATGAATTTACAATAAATTATACAAAAAGTAATGAAGAAATAACTACACCTGATTTAACAAACAGTATTAACTCAAATGATATGACACTAGACGATACTATGGAAATAATGTCAAAATTACAAGAAAATAAAAAATTAGAAAAATTTATTACCGACTTAGGTTTAATAGAAAGTTAAAAAAGGCATCCATTTATGGATACCTTTTTACTTAGATAAAAATTCACAAACTAAATTACTTATTTCTGTAGGATTTTCTATAGAAAGTCCTTCTATTAACCTAGCTTGACTATATAATATTTTACTATATGATTTTAATGCTTCTTTATCATTAGTATATAATTCTTTAATCTTTTTAACTATATCATGATCTTTATTTATTTCAAGCACTAATGTTGCTTGAATTTTTTCATCTGTTGGCATAGCATTAATTACTTTTTCCATCTCAACACTAATACCACCCTCACTTGTTAAACATACCGGATGTCCTTTTAATTTATTAGTAAATCTTACCTCTTTAACCTCAGGAATAGCCTCTTTCATAATATTTAACATATCTTTAAATTCTTCATTTTCCTTCTTTATCTGCTCTTTTTCTTCTTCTGTATCTAAATCAAGAGCATTAGTACAAACATTCATGAACTTCTTCTCTTTATATTCCATTAAAGTTTGAAGAGCAAATTCATCAACATATTCAGTTAAATATAGAACTTCATATCCTTTATCCAAAACAGCTTCTACTTGAGGTAATAACTCTATCTTATCAATAGTTTCACCACAAGCATAATATATTTCTTTCTGTCCCTCTTTCATACGTGAAACATATTCATCAAGCGTTACATACTTTTTATCTTTTGAAGAGTAAAACAACAATAAATCAGATACTTTATCTTTATCCATTCCATAATTATTATAGACACCAAACTTTAATTGCATACCAAAAGATTTATAAAAACTATCATACTTTTCTCTATCATTATCAAGCATATCCTTTAAACTTGACTTAATTTTCTTCTCAACACTTGTAGCAATAGTTTTCAAATTTCTACTCTGTTGTAAAGTTTCTCTTGATATATTTAAAGGTAAATCAGGTGAATCAACAACACCCTTTACAAAACTAAAATAATCAGGTAATAAATCAGAACATTTTTCCATAATAAGAACACCATTAGAATATAATTGAAGTCCTTTTTCATATTCTTTGGTATAGTAATCATATGGTGCATGACTTGGTATAAATAATAACGAATTATACGTTACTAATCCTTCAGCAGATACATGAATATGTGTTAAAGGTTTATCATAATCATTAAACTTATCTGAATAGAAAGTATCATACTCTTCATCTTTTATCTTACTCTTATTTCTCTTCCAAATAGGTACTAAACTATTAATAACTTCAATCTTCTTAACAGTCTCATATTCATCCTTATCCGTATCTTTTTTCTTTTTCTTAAGTTCTTGTCTTTCAACTTCCATCTTAATTGGATAAGTAATATAATCAGAATACTTCTTAATTAAATATCTAATCTTATAACTATCTAAGTATTCACTATATTCCTCTTCATCCACATCATCCTTAAGATATAGAATAACATCAGTACCATAAGTATCTTTATCACATTTAACAATACTATAGCCATCTACACCAGAAGAAGACCACTTATAACTTTCTTCACTACCATATGCCTTACTAATTACCTCAACTTTTTTACTAACCATAAAAGCCGAATAAAAACCAACACCAAATTGACCAATAATGTCTATATCTTTCTTATGTTCATTATTTTTCTTAAAATCAAATGATCCACTTTTAGCAATTGTACCCAAATTATTCTCTAATTCATCAAAAGTCATACCTATACCATTATCAGATATAGTTAAAGTACGAGCGTCCTTATCTATAGCAATATTTATTTCCAAATCCTTATGGTTAACTTTAATATTATCATCAACTAATGAATTATAATATAATTTATCAATAGCATCACTAGCATTAGAAATAATTTCCCTTAAAAATATCTCTTTATTAGTATATATAGAATTAATCATTAATTCCATTAATTTTTTTGACTCAGTCTTAAACTCTTTTTTCTTCATGTGTACTTCCTTTCTAAAAAACTAGTTATTTCTAACTAGTCTATATTGATAAGTTTCTTTTGTTCCTTTTTCTCTTCACTCTTAGGAACTGAAAGTCTTAAAACTCCATTTCTAAACTCAGCTTTTATATCACTATCAGATACATCTCCAACATAGAATTGTCTTTCGCATTTAGTGTAAGAATGTCTTTCTCTTCTATAATACTTCTTCTTAGAATTCTTTTCATCCTCACTCTTTTCAGCTGAAACTCTCAAATATCCATCGTCCAATTCTATTTTAATATCTTTTTTGTCAAAACCTGGAGTTTCCACTTCAATGACATAATCATTTCCTTCCTCAAAAATGTCACATCTCATCATTTCGTGTAATTTTCTATTAGATGGTTCAAAATCATCAAAGAAATTATCAAAGAAAATTTTGCTTGGTAACATATCTATCACATCCTTTCTTTCTGTTACATTTATAATATTACCACCATTATTAGCAATTGTCAATACCAATTGCTAATTTTATTTTATCCCTTTACATAAAAAATATTCATAAAAAAAGCAAATTTATATATAAATAGTATTTTTCGTAGATTTTTCATAAAATTTTTGTTATAATCGTATTATGAAATTAATAATAAATAATAAATATATTGATATCTATGAATGTAAAAGATTTCTAGAAAGATTAAAAGGTTTTATGTTTAAAAAAAAGATTGACCATGCCATATTTTTTAATAAATGTAATAGCATTCATACTTTTTTTATGAAATCTAACATTGATGTAATTATGTGTGACAAAAATTATAAAGTTTTATATTTTTATAAAAATTTACCTAAAAATAGAATTATATTACCAAAAAAAAATGTATACACTGTAATAGAAACACCAAGTAATTATTTTAATGTTAAAATTCACGATATCATAAAAATGGAGGAATAATGAAAATAACTATCTTAGGTTGTGGAGCATATGGACTAGCACTATCAGAAATGTTTAGTTTAAATAATTGTGATATAACCATGTGGACTATTCTTGAAGAAGAAAAAAATGAATTAGAAAGATTGTTAATTAGATTGAATATATAGATAAATTTAAAAATAATTACTCAAA
>ENA-OPCO01002162-OPCO01002162.1-human-gut-metagenome-genome-assembly--contig:-NODE-2162-length-11523-cov-2.285403_pt1 | contig 11523 bp, 9 predicted proteins | sample MGYA00241562_ERZ501475 | MGnify/ENA primary metagenome ERZ501475 (study PRJEB25962, sample SAMEA2042627) | human gut metagenome | biome: human gut; feature: human-associated habitat; material: faeces... | reverse complement strand
TGAGTTGCTTGCTGGATTGGGTGTCCGAAAAGATTATTATCGAAATTACAAGATTTATTATGTCATTGAAAAGGACACCATTTACATAGTTAGAATTTTGCATATGTTAGTCGATAGTAAAGCGTGGCTGTATCGGACATTTGGGTTGTAAAGTTTCATGATACCATGTGATACCCAATATGATATCTATTTGGTCTGAAACTCAAATAATATGGAAAATATGCGAAATAAATGGCATAAAATAGTAGACAAAGTGGTGCCGGGACATATCCGTTCCGGCACCTTTTTGTATTGGCTATATGATGAGGATCACCGTATTTTCTGCGTGTGAATGATGTCAGATACATTGTCCTCTACGGAAGAGACATACAAAATGTACTGGTTCATAACGGACTCGATGGTCTGTCCCGGATCCTGCTGGCGGAAAAACTGTTCAAAAGTGGTAACAGCGTGGGCCATTGGATCACCGATCACAAAACATTCAATATCTGTTTCATCGAACTCCGGTGTGGTAAACTGCATGTTGATTTCAAACTGGTTGGAAGAAGACATGCCAAAGATCAAAAACATTTCATCTTTTTTCCCGGCAATGAGAAAAGAACAGTTGCGGTGAGCGTCCTGGTTGGCCAGTACCATTTTGTTACGGAACATTTCTACCAGTTCCGGCAATGGGTCACCATAGATTTCCTTTGCCTTAGTATTGGTGATTCGCACCAAATCTTCCTCGGCACCGTCAATGGTCGGCGTAAAGGTACCGTTCGGGAACGGCTGAATGTGTTCAATTTGATCTGCAATGGCATTGGTGTTGGTAACAACAATTTCGTATGCCTTTTCTTCACCAAGATAGGAGAATTCTTCCAGCATTTCTTCCGTGGTACGCAGATACAGCGGTGGCTGAAATTTTGCATCGTCATAGCCTTGTCCGGCTTGCAGGATCTCGCGGTAAATGGCATCTTCCTTGTCCATGAAGTGCACGTCACAGGTTGCACAAACCGGAATTCCCAGTTCATCGCCCAGTGCAACAATTTTGCGGTTGTATTCCTGCAATTGTTCCATATTGGCAGCAGTACCGTTTCGAATCATGAAAGCATTATTTCCTGCCGGCTGGATTTCCAGATAGTCATAGAACTTTGCCAGTTTCACAATTTCCTCATGCGGTTTCTCTTCCACGAATGCTCGGAAGAGTTCACCGGCTTCGCAGGCACTGCCGAAAATCAAGCCCTCCCGATACTGCATCAACACCGATTTGGGGATCAATGGCTTTCGGTAGAAACATTCGATATGCCCATAGGAAATCAACTTGTACAAATTTTTTAAGCCGATATTATTTCGTACCAGAATGATCTGGTGAAACGATTTCAGTTTTTTTACATCGATTTCCTGTGTTTTGGTGTTCAGATCAGAAAGCATTGTGGCACCCTTTGTCTGCATCAGACGGCTGACCAATTCTTTGTAAATTTTTGCCAGCATCTGTGCATCGTCTGATGCCCGATGATGATCGAACTTTCCCAATTTCAGAGCCTTTGCAACACCATCCAGCTTGTGGCGTGCCATAGTAGGCAGCATGCTCTTGCAGAGTACCAATGTATCCAGTGTTGCGAACTCAAATGTGATATGATTTCTCTTGCAGACATTGCGGACAAAAGAAGTATCGAAACTGGCGTTGTGTGCTGCCAAAACCGGATTTTCACCGCAGAATTCAATAAACTTCCGCATTGCTTCTGCTTCTTTGGGAGCATCTTCTACCATGGAATCCGTAATACCTGTCAGTTCCACGATCTTTGCCGGAATCGGTCGTTCCGGATTTACCATGGTGTTGAATGTTTCCACCACCTGCATGCCACGCATACGAACTGCACCAATTTCTGTCAGGCGGTCATTGGCTGGACTCAAGCCGGTTGTTTCCACATCAAAAACAATGATTTCGTCCTGCAGTGTTCGGTCTTCTGGATTATCAACTACCAGTAGACGATTCAAGTCATTGACTACATAGGCTTCGCAGCCGAAAATCACTTTGAAATTCTTGTCCTTAAAGCCACGCCACGCATTCATGGCATCCGGAAATGCCTGTGCAATACCATGGTCTGTGATTGCAATTGCAGGATGTCCCCATTCATGGGCACGTTCTACCAGTTTGCCGCAGGGCGTAACTGCATCCATTTGGGACATGTTGGTATGGCAATGCAATTCTACACGTTTCTTGGGAGCATTGTCCATTTTCCGCTGTCGTTTTACCACAACAATAGATTCCGGTTTCATGACATCTTCTCTTGCAAATTCATCATAGCCGATCCGTCCGATCATCAATAATGTACTTCCCTTTTTGATTTCATGAAACGGCAGCTTCTCAATTTTTTCTGTGGAATCGAAAATCTTGACCAATACCGAGTAAGTGCCGTCTGTGATCTGATAGGTCAAAATAGTTCGCTCTCCCCGTACTTCGCGGGAATCCATTGCAAAGACATCACCCATGATTACCACACGTTGATTCTGTACTTCTACAGCTTCCCGAATCGGCATAGGAATATCCCGAATCGGTCTGCCTTTGATCAGGACAGCACTTCCAGGAACGATGCCCGGAATATCCTCGTTCATAGTAACGCTTTGTGCAATTGGCTTTTCCTTATCGCTGTGAGTTGCTGCCGGAGCAGGTGCTGTAGAAGTTTGCAGTTGAGCTTCATGTTTGGGTAATTCCTGTTCTGCCTTGGAGATCATTTCATGGAAAGCAGCTTCACTGACACTGGTTTCCCCTTCAAATACCACATGAAACGGCGTAGAGAACATTTTTTCCAGCAAACCGGAAAAGAAATCTGCTACGTGATACTTTTTCAAAATATCATAGCCGCCGTTGTGCAGTTGGATTCGAATGGTATTATCTTCCCGTGTAATGTCTGCTCCGTCAACAAAACCGTTGACAACGGTCATTTCCCGTTTCAGAAACATGACCAGATCCGGAAAATATGCCATGGAAAACAATTCTGGGGCATACCGTGGATGCAGACGAACAGCATGAATTTCCAGCCGAATTTCCAGTTCGTGTTCCAGTGCGACCAGATCCTGTGCCGGTACCAGATGGGGAAATGTGATATAAAACGAAATTTTCGTCAGGTTTTCGGAATATGTCAGCCGATTCAAAATACCATCTTTGATGGATTCCGGCATAATCGGGACATATTCTTCCAGAAACTCTGCGAAATTCAAATCCATATGTTCCACTCCTACAGTTTCTCAATTTCAGCCATCAGTTCCGGAACAATGTCCTGTTCCGCGACCTTTCGTAAAACTGTTCCCTTGCGGAACAGCATTGCACAGCCGTCACCACCGGCAATTCCGATGTCTGCTTCTTTGGCTTCTCCGGGACCATTTACAACGCAACCCATGACAGCTACTTTAATGTCTTTCTCTACATGTTCCAGAGCTGCTTCTACTTCTTTTGCTGTTTTTACCAAATCAATTCGTGTCCGGCCACAGGTAGGACAGGATACGATTTGCGGTCCGCCACGCTTCCCTATACATTTCAAAATATCTCTTGCCGCACGAATTTCCTTGACAGGGTCTTCTGTCAGGGATACCCGAATGGTTTCGCCAATGCCGTCGTGAATCAACGAGCCAATGCCAATTGCAGATTTCAGCATGCCCATACGCTCTGTTCCAGCTTCTGTAACGCCCAGATGCAGCGGGTAATTGCACTGCTGTGCACATAGACGATAAGCATCGATCATGGTATTAACATCGGAAGATTTCATGGAAATGACAATATCATCAAACCCACATTCTTCCAGCATATGTACATGCCCCATTGCACTTTCTACCAACGCTTTCGCTGTCGGAGCACCGTACTTTGCAAGGATTTCCTTTTCCAATGAGCCAGAGTTTACACCAATGCGAATAGGGATCTGTCGTTCCTGACAGGCGTGGACGACTTCCTGAACACGGCTCATGCCGCCAATATTGCCGGGGTTGATGCGAATCTTGTCAATTCCTGCTTCAGCAGCTTCCAATGCCAGTCGGTAATCGAAATGAATATCCGCCACCAACGGAATCGAGATTTTTTTCTTGATTGCCGGAATCAATGCAATGGCTTCATGATTTGGAATCGCTGCCCGTACAATTTCACAGCCTGCCTGTTCCAGTGCCACTGCCTGTGCAACACTGCCTGCAATATCATCGGAACGAGTGTTCAGCATGGACTGAATGTAGATGTGTTTTCCGTCCAGTATACAATTGCCGACTTTTACCGGCTTTATTTCTCTCATGATTGTCACTCCCTAATTTTTGAAGAATCGCCCTATATCCTGTACTGTTACCAGAATCATCAGCAGAAACAGTGCTGCCATACCGATAAAATGTACCATAGCTTCCCGATTTTTTGAAATTGGTTTTCGTCGAATCGCTTCAATCAACAGAAACACAAACCGGCTGCCATCCAGTCCCGGAATCGGCAAAAGGTTGAATACACCTACATTTACTGTAATGAAAATTGTCAAATTCATGACAGACTGCACCCGTTCCAGCAGATTTTCTCCGGTAGATGCTGCCTGTTCAATGACACTGACAGTTCCGACAGGACCAGAAAGGTCTTGCAGACTATATTTCCCGCTGACCAGTTCAATCAATGACATCCAAATCAGCTTGGCAGTTGCCACTGTGTCTTTGGCGGCATAGGTGATGACGTTTACCGGATTTTTAGATTTTCCCTCCACAGAGAAATCCAGCAGACCACCTGTGTTATCATTATGGAACGTTACATTTTCAATGGTAACACGGGAACCGTCACGCTTTACAGTAATGTCATAGGTGTCTGTATCTGTTGTTTGCAGTTTGTAAATCAGATCGGTTGTGGAAAAAATATGGCTGCCGTCGATTGCAACAATTTTATCGCCGATTTGCAGGCCGGATCGTTCACTTTCCGATGCAGTTACAGTATTTCCGGCAGAATTGGTCGTTTCCGCAAATTTTGCAATCGTCAAAGACGGCACTTTCTGTGCTGTGCACAGCAGAATTGCAATCAGCAGAAATCCCAGAACCAGATTCATAAATGCACCGGCAAGTACTACCATCATTCTACGCCAGACTGCTTTTTTTTCAAAAGCGTTAGGATTGTCACTGGACTGATCCTCGCCTTCCATGGCACAGAATCCACCGATTGGAAACAACCGGAGAGAATATTCTGTTTCGCCTTTTTGAAAATGAATCAGTTTGGGTCCCATGCCAATTGCAAATTGATTGACTTGAATGTGGTTCAGCTTTGCAACGATAAAATGTCCAAATTCGTGAATGCCGATGATTAAACCGAAAATGAGAATTGCAATGAGGATCGTGATAATATGCTGCATATGCAGGTCCTTTCTAAGGAACCACTGCAAACAGATTTTGTGTAAAATCGACAGTTGAATTTTATGCAGCGGTTCTATAATTGTAAATCGTTATGCGATAGTATTTCGTACAAATTCCCGAGCCTTTGTGTCAGCCCGCATAACATCCTCATAGGTTTCTATCTTGGTTGCCGGAATCATTTCCATTGCCTTTTGTGCCAATGCACCGATGTCCAGAAAACGAATCTTTCCGGACAGGAATGCAGCAACTGCTACCTCATTTGCCCCGTTTACAATGCAAGGTGCTGTGCCACCGGTTGTGATTGCTGCAATTGCCGTTTTCAGACAGGAGAATGTTTCCATATCCGGTTTTTCAAAAGTCAATGTTCCGTAATCAGTCAGTGACAGATGTTTTGTCGGACAAGGCAGCCGTTCCGGATACAATAGTGCATACTGAATTGGAATTTTCATATCCGGCACGCCCATTTGTGCAATGACTGAACAATCCTGATATTCGACTGCGGAATGCACCACACTCTGCCGGTGTACAACAATTTCAATCTGTTCCGGTGTCAGGTCAAAGAGCCACTTAGCTTCAATGAATTCTAATCCCTTGTTCATCAGTGTTGCAGAGTCAATGGTGATTTTATTGCCCATGCTCCAGTTCGGGTGATTTAGGGCATCTGCTACAGTGACATGCTCCAGTTCCTGACGAGTTTTTCCGAAGAACGGTCCGCCGGAAGCCGTCAGAATGATTTTGTGCAGCTGTTCCCGCCGATTGCCCTGTAAACATTGGAAAATGGCAGAATGTTCGCTGTCTACCGGATAAATTCGAACGCCTTTTTTTGCTGCCTGTTCCATAACCAGAGAGCCGCCGGCAACCAGCGTTTCCTTATTTGCCAACGCAATGTCCAAACCGGCAGAAATCGCGGTCAGTGTTGGCAGCAGCCCAACCATGCCTACCACAGAATTGATGAGAATATCTGCATTTTTATCTGATGCAATGTCACATAGCCCCTCCATACCGCAGAGCACCTGTACTGGCAAATCTGCCAGACGCTGTTTCAGTTCTGCGTATTTTTCAGTTTCGAAGATGCAGATCTTTTTCGGGAGAAACTCTCGTGCTTGCTGCTCCAATGCATCAACATTTCGATTGGCAGCCAATGCATAAATCTGCATTTCGTGGGATCTGGCAACTTCCAAAGACTGTGTTCCGATAGAACCTGTCGATCCGAGAATCGAGATTGCCTTTTTCATTTTATCATTCTCCTTTTTGATCCATGTGCCCATAAACACAACACGATGCAAAGCAAAGGGCCTCACATCGTGTGGTTTGTGCATGAACCCATGCAATTATCCAAAGAACACCGGATACATCATTTCCAGTGCATAAAATGCCGGAACTGTAAACAAAACGCTGTCAAAACGATCCATGACACCGCCGTGTCCGGGCATGATATTTCCGAAGTCTTTGATTTCCTGCTGACGCTTCAGTACAGATGCACTCAAATCTCCCAGTACGCTGATTACAGCACAAACAATGCCAATAAAAATCAGCCAGAGATAGTGTACATGTGCGTGTGCGATCAAGCTGTAAATCAAGGCAAAAATCACCATTACCACGACATCCGTCACAATCCCACCGAAAAAGCCTTCTACAGTTTTCTTCGGGCTGATTTCCGGACAAAGCTTATGCTTTCCCAAAAATGTTCCGGCAAAATAGGCACCAGTATCGGCAATCCATGCAGAAGACAGTGCCAGAATAACGCTTGCCAGACCAAATTGGCTGATATGCAGCAAAGTGTTCAGCATGCTCAAAGAATGGGAAACCAGAAGTGTAATTGCGGCAATAAACAGGGTATTCTGATATGTGATATGCTTATGCAGCAAAACCATTTCTGCAAACATCGCAACGATACAAAGGAATGTCAATGCAATTGTCGCAGAAGTGTTTCCGTAATACTGTAAGAACGGCAGTGCAGCACCATACAGAAACCCGGCACCGATAGAAATCCGGCAATGCAGGCACTTCCCTGCACGAAACAGTTCAAATAGTGCAATGCAAATCAAAGCCGCAATTGCCAATGGAAATACGAAGGTCTTATGCAGAATCAAAATCAGGATTGCCAGAATGCCGCCAACTACGCCAGAGATAATCCGAACTTTCATCGTCAAATTCCTCCAAATCGTCTGCCACGCTGTGCATAGTCTGCCAAAGCCTTATTCAATTCGTTGCGGTTGAAGTCCGGCCACAAAATATTTGTAAAGTAATATTCTGCATATGCACATTGCCAGATGAGATAGTTGGACAGCCGCAGTTCTCCGCTGGGGCGAATCAACAGATCCACATCCGGAAGCCCCGCGGTATACAGATGCTCAGAAATGGTTTGTTCTGTGATTGCTTCCGGTGCAAGTTTTCCTGCCTGTACTTCTTTGGCAATCTCCTGTGCAGCATGTTTGATTTCATCTCGTCCGCCGTAATTGATTGCAAGAATCAGATTCATCTTTTCGAAATCTCTGGAATCATGTTCCAGTTCTTCCATACGCTTTTGCAATCGATCCTGCAAACGGCTTCGGTCACCGACAAAAATCATACGAACGCGTCTTTCCAGATACTGATCTGCTTCACAGAGATAATCCCAGAACAAATCCATGATTGCATTTACTTCATCTTGTGGACGTTTCCAGTTTTCTGTTGAGAAAACATAAAAAGATGCATTTCGCAGACCAATATCCCGACAATACAGGGACAGGTCTTTGAAATTTTTTGCTCCTTCCCGATGTCCAAACTTTCGTGGCATACCACGTTTGGTTGCCCACCGTCCGTTTCCGTCCATGATGAAGCCGACATGCTGCGGCAGCTGTTCCGGAAGAACAATTGTTCCTGTTTCATCTTTTGGTGCATTTTTTTTGTTGAAAAATGGCAGAGCCATATCGTTCATCTCCTATTCTGCTGCAGGTTTTCGAGTCAATGCAATCAGATGCTCATGATCTCCTGATCCTTTGCAGTTACCATTTTGTCGATTTCTGCAACATACTTATCTGTCAGATCCTGAACCTGCTTTTCGCCATCCTTGACCTCGTCCTCTGTCAGTTCAGAAGCCTTTTTCTTTGCTTTCAGCTTTTCAATTGCTTCACGACGAACATTCCGGACAGCAACCTTGGTTTCTTCGCCCAATTTCTTAATGTCTTTGCACAGTTCCTTACGGCGGTCTTCTGTCAGCTGCGGAAATACCAGACGCAGAACCTTGCCGTCGTTGGTCGGTGTGATTCCTACATCAGAAGACAGAATAGCCTTTTCAATTGCCTTCAGAGAAGTGACGTCCCACGGCTGAATTACCAGAATTCGAGCCTCGGAAACAGATACGGCAGCCATTTGCTGAATCGGAGTCGGCACACCATAATAGTCTACCTGTACCTTATCCAGAACAGCCGGATTTGCACGACCAGCACGAATGGTTGTAAATTCATGTGCCAGTCTGGCATTAGACTTTTTCATTTTTTCTTCGGTTTCTTTCATCAATTCTTTCATAGTACTTCCCCGATTAACGGGGCTCCTTTCAATTCATTTTATGCAAACAAAATTGTTTTTATACTTCTGTGGCAATCGGGTCTACTTCGGACACAACGGTACCTATATCTTCGCCCATCACTGCATCGTAGATATTTTCCGGTCGATTCAGATCAAATACCAGCATCGGCATTTTGTTATCACGGCACATAGATGCAGCGGTGCTGTCCATAACCTGCAGTGCACTGCCAAGGACATCGCTGAATGTCAGACGGGAGTAGCGTACTGCATCATCGTACTTGTGCGGATCCTTGTCATAAACGCCGTCTACCATCGTTGCTTTCAGCAGAATATCTGCTTCAATTTCCACCGCACGCAGAGTTGCAGCAGTATCTGTGGAGAAGAACGGGCTTCCGGTACCGCAGCCGAAAATTACAACTCTGCCCTTTTTCAGGTGCGAAATAGCACGATTGCGAATATATGGTTCTGCGATCTGCTGCATGCTAATTGCAGTCTGCACGCGAACTTCCAATCCCAGCGATTCCAGCATATCTGCAACTGCCAATGCATTCATAGTAGTCGCCAGCATACCAATGTGGTCTGCTCTGGTACGATCCATATTTTCACTGGAACGTCCACGCCAGAAGTTGCCGCCGCCGACTACGATCCCCATTTGTACGCCAGCATTCACGCACTTTTGAATGCTCTTACAAATTGGGAGCATCGTTGCAGTGTCCAATCCGGTTTTTTTCGGACCAGCAAGAGCTTCACCGCTTAATTTCAGAAGAACTCGATGATACTTAGGTTCCATGTTTCTAAATTCCTTTCGTTTGTTTCTCGATTTTCAGACCTTATTTGGAATCCGACAAAATGCCTTCCATTCTGGAGGACAATCTATATGTTTATTTTACACTATTTTTCGGGAAAAGTAAAGTGATTTCTGCAAAAAAATAAAAAAAGAGCATGACAATTGCCATGCTCCCTTTTTTCGGCATAATCGCCTTGTGAAAAAATATTCTTACTTGATCATGCTGGCAATTTCTTCTGCAAAGTTGTCAGCCTTCTTTTCGATGCCCTCGCCGCGTTCAAAACGAACGAAATCGGTGATTGCGATTGTAGTGCCTGCAGCCTTTGCAACGCCATCTACATAGCTCTGAACAGTTTCCTTGTTTTCCTTTACGAAAGCCTGTTCCAGCAGGCAGTTTTCACCGTAGTACTTGCCAACCTTACCAGCTGCAATCTTTTCCTTTACCTGTTCCGGCTTATTTGCCATCTTCGGATCTTCTGCCATCTGAGCCAGAATGATCTTCTTTTCTTCGTCCAGAACAGCTGCCGGAACATCTTCACGCTTCAGATACGGCGGATTCATTGCTGCAACCTGCAGTGCACAGTCCTTTGCAGCTGCCAGAATTTCCGGAATTGCACCAGCCGGAGATTCTGCACGAACCATAACGCCGATCTTGCCGCCGCCGTGGATATACGGTACCAGAATACCTTCCATGCGAACGAAGCGGCGAATCTGCAGATTTTCACGAATCTTCAGGAACAGTTCCTGCAGTGCTTCATCAACAGTCATTGTGCCGCCGGAAACAGTAGTTGCCTTCAGAGCTTCTACATCAGCCGGATTCTTTTCAATAATGGTATCAGCAACCTGATTTACAAATGCCTTGAATTCATCGGTATTTGCAACAAAGTCAGTTTCAGAGTTTACTTCAACAACGCAGCCTACAGAATTGTCTGCATTTACCTTTGCAACTACCATACCTTCTGCGGCAACACGACCAGCCTTCTTTGCCTGTGTAGCCAGTCCCTTTTCACGCAGCAGTTCAATTGCCTTTTCTACATCACCGTCAGCTTCTGTCAAAGCCTTCTTGCAGTCCATCATACCAACACCGGTAGACTTCCGCAGTTCGTTGACATCTTTTGCAGTAAAATTAGCCATTGGATCTTCCTCCTAATTCTTATTTCAAACGATTTCCTCAAAAAACCCGAATAGACTGCTCATGTCAAGCATATTCGGGTTTTTGATCTAACAGATATTTCAGTTTCGCTTCTGCTTATTCAGCGTCTTCTTCAGCAGCCTTTGCTTCAGCAGCTTCCGCAGCGGCAGCATCAGCACCCTGACGACCTTCGATAATTGCATCAGCCATAACGCCGGCAATCAGCTTTACAGCACGGATTGCATCGTCGTTACCCGGGATAACATAATCGATTTCGTCCGGATCACAGTTGGTATCAACGATAGCTACGATTGGAATGTTCAGCTTCTTAGCTTCTGCAACTGCAATGCGTTCCTTACGCGGGTCAACGATAAACAGTGCACCCGGCAGCTTCTTCATTTCCTTGATACCGCCCAGGAATTTCTCCAGCTTTTCAATTTCCAGCTGCAGCTTACCAACTTCCTTCTTCGGCAACAGATCGAATGTACCGTCTGTTTCCATTTCGTGAAGCTGTTCCAGACGCTTGATTCTTCTCTGAATGGTAGAGAAGTTTGTCATCATACCGCCCAGCCAACGTGCATTTACATAGTAAGCACCGGCACGGGTAGCTTCTTCCTTAATGGAATCGCCAGCCTGCTTCTTGGTACCAACGAACAGTACAGACTCGCCCTGTGCGGAAAGATCGCGGATGAACATGTAAGCTTCATCCAGCTTTCTTACGGTCTTCTGCAAATCGATGATGTAGATGCCGTTACGT
>ENA-OPCO01002153-OPCO01002153.1-human-gut-metagenome-genome-assembly--contig:-NODE-2153-length-11566-cov-3.678308_pt1 | contig 11566 bp, 10 predicted proteins | sample MGYA00241562_ERZ501475 | MGnify/ENA primary metagenome ERZ501475 (study PRJEB25962, sample SAMEA2042627) | human gut metagenome | biome: human gut; feature: human-associated habitat; material: faeces... | reverse complement strand
CCAGTGTAATTCCTTCCAACCTCTCTTTTCCCTTGATGTCCACCACCGTATGGCTCAACTTTAACGGGATTCCATAATCATCGAGACACTGGACGATATTTCTCTTTAAACCGCCGGAATAAGGCATCAGCTCCGCGACAACCTTGACTTTCGCGCCCTCAAGCGTCATACGTCTCGCCATGATGAGACCGATATCTCCGGATCCCAGGATCACGACTTCGCGTCCCGGCATATATCCCTCAATGTTTACAAGCCTCTGAGCCGTACCTGCAGAGAAGATTCCCGCCGGTCGATATCCGGGAATATTTAAAGCGCCTCTCGACCGCTCTCTGCATCCCATTGCGAGGATCACAGCCTTTGCCTGGATCTCAAAAAGACCTTCCTCCCGGTTCATGGCCGTCACGATCTTCTGCTCACTGATATCCATGACCATGGTATTCAGTTTATACTCGATATTTAATTCTTCTGCCTGTTTAATAAACCGTCCCGCGTACTCCGGACCCGTGAGTTCTTCCTTGAAGGTGTGGAGTCCAAAGCCGTTATGAATGCACTGGTTTAAGATTCCGCCTAACTCCCTGTCACGTTCCAGAATCAGAATACTCTCGATTCCGTTTTTCTTCGCGGAAACTGCAGCGGCAAGACCGGCCGGTCCGCCTCCGATGATCACAATATCTTCCGTACGTTTACTCATGGAGTGCCTCCTTTCCGACCGGTGCCTGTGGCTTTTTCCACGCTCCGCCCTCTCCGGGTGCGGTTTCTTTGTTTTTACCAACTAAAATCTCGGAACCGATCCCCTCCTTGGTGATCTGTGCCGGATCCAGCTGCAGTTCTCTCGCTAGGATCTCCAGGGTCTTGGGAGAGCAGAAGCCCGCCTGACATCTGCCCATACCGGCTCTGGTACGGCGTTTGACGCCATCCAAGGTCGTCGCTCCCACCGGACGGTGAATGGCTTCCAGAATTTCACCCTCCGTCACCAGTTCACAACGGCAGATCACATTGGCAAACGCGGGATTTTCCCGGATCAGGGCTTCTCTCTCCTCTTCCGTGGCAAGTGCCATGCTGGGAATTCCTTTTCTGCTGTCAATAAAATCCGTCTTACGTTCTGCGGGATAAATATTTTCAACAATCCGTGCCACATACTCACCGATTGCCGGTGCACTGGTCAGTCCCGGGGATTCAATACCCGCCACATCGATGAACCCGGGATGCCCTGCTGCCTCTTCAATAAGGAAATCCGATTTTTCCGCAGGAGCTTCGTGTACCAGATGAGCTCGCAGTCCGGCAAAAGAGGTGATGGTCTGTCTGCCGTCCAGCGCGTCCACACTGTTACTTCCCAGATTCAGAACCTTCGTCAGTCCTTCTGCTGTCGTATCTACATCTTCTTTGTCAGGAATATCTTCCGCTGTGGGACCTACCAGTAAATTGCCGTGTACCGTGGGAGTAACGAGGATCCCTTTTCCCATTTTGGACGGGAGTTGGAAAACGGTGGAATTCACCAGATTACCGCAATTTTTGTCCATAAGACGGTACTCACCTCTTCTGGGGACAATACGGATCCTGTCTTCACAGATCATGTTATGGATCTCATCCGCATAGACACCTGCCGCATTGATAACGATGGGAGCAAGGAACATCTCTCCATCCGCCTGTACCTGATACATCCGGCCTTCTTTCTCGGGTGGATTCTCACTCCATACCGGTCTCTGTTCCACAATGGATGTCACCTTATGGTTCCGATAGAACTCCACACCATTCTCCGCTGCATTCTCCGCCAGTGCAATGTTCAGTCCGAAGGGACAGACGATACCACCGGTGGGTGCATACAGGGCTCCTACGATGTCACGGGACACCGCCGGCTCCATTCCCCAGACTTCCTCCGGGGACAAAAGCTTCAATTCTTTTACCCCGTTCTCCATGCCTCGCTGATACAGTTCTTCCAGACCGGACATGGCATCTTCTTCAAAGCATAACACCAGGGATCCGTTCCTGCGGAACGGGAAGTCCAGCTTCTTCGACAGTTCCTCCATCATTTCATTGCCCCGGACGTTTAACTGTGCCTTGAGAGTCCCCGGTACTGCATCATACCCCGCATGCACGATACCGCTGTTGGCTTTGGAAGTACCTTCGCAGACATCACTTTTCGCCTCCAGTACAGCGATCCTTAGCTTTCCCTTCGCCAGTTCCCTGGCAATGGCGCAGCCACTGACTCCGGCGCCGATAATGATCACATCATAATCCTTCATAACCTCGCCCTGCCTTTCCTATGTTTACATTTATATTTGAATGTCCACCTTTACCTTCTGAATATCCGTTTTCTCTTTATGAATGTCCATTTTTTATTTGTCGCAAATGTCTCTTTGCTATTTATTTTACCATATTCTGCGGGAAAACACGACCGAAAACCAGCAACACTCTGTGTAAAATGTAGTCGAAAAAACCGGACAGCAATCGCTGTCCGGTCAGTTTTCTCTTATAACAATGTATTCAGATCCACCAGGGTTCCGCCCTCGATCTCCACGCACTTGTCGCTGTTTAACTGCAGCCATACGCTGCAGGCATTGGGGTTATATACCTTTTCGTAATCCGCAGAGAACTGTAAACGTTTTGCTGCATCCATGTAATCAATGATCTCGATGTTGGTGGCGTACCAGATGTCGTCTCTGCCGCCCATGTATTTACAGAAGTTCTCGATCACATCCCAGTTGTCATTATTATCGAACTCGTAGCTGTGCCCCCAGACATACATCAGCTTCAGGTACTGGCTCTTCTTGAAATCAGCGAAAAATTCCGCGTACTCCATCAGCTTCGGATCATTATGATGGCAGGTAGCATGCCACTCCAACGGATCCTTTGGCAGTGCAAAATCCGGAACCGTCTCTACCACTCTGGCATAAGCCACGCCCAGCTGGCGATACAGCTGTTTGATCTCCTCGCTGTAAGAACCGTTGGGATACGCATGTCCCCTGACGATCTGTCCTGTCCATTTCTCCAGACCTTTCCGGTCTTCCAACAGTTCCTCTGCGACTTCCACCAGTGGGCATCTCTCAATGGTGGGATGGGTCATGGTATGAGTTGCGATCTCATGACCGTCGTATAATCCTTCCATTTCCTCGAAGGTCATACGGGGCCGCTCTCCCACCTGACCGTAATTCAGATTAAACGTTCCTTTGATACCATATTTATTGAAAATGTCGATCAGGCGTCTGTCCTGTACCTTACCGTCATCATAACTCATGGTCAATGCTTTGGCTTTTCCGCCGGGAAAACAAGTATATACTTTCATCTTTTCCATCCTTTTCTACTGTAATTTCTGTTGTGGTTTTAAAATATGATAATTTTCATCCCACATGTTTTCATCATATTACGACTGGAACAATTTTGCAACTGATAAGAATCCGGCATTAACCCTCTTTATCGTGCAGAACTTTCCATTGCCTTCCTTTCATTCATCCTTTAATATAGTAAAATATACAACCAATAAACGAATTACAATGAGAAGGGAGCATATTATTTATGAAAAAATTTAACTCCTTCCGTAATCGCCAGAACGGCTTTGAAGATTTAGGTTCCGGCACCGCGGAAGCAGCAAAAACGAAAAAAAGCTGGTGGAAAATCCCCGGCATCATTCTTGTGATTCTGGTAATCGCTATTTTTGCTTTTAATTCTACTTACCAGATCCGTGAACAGGAGCAGGCGGTTCTGATCACCTTAGGACAGGCCAAAGCGGTTACGGATCCCGGACTTCATTTTAAGATACCGTTCATCCAGCAGGTCCGCAAGGTCAATACCACCATTCAGGGATTTTCCCTGGGATATGATGTAGATTCCAATTCTTCGGAAACCGACGATTCTCTCATGATCACTTCCGACTATAATTTTGTCAACGTCGATTTCTTCGTAGAGTATCGTTTCAGTGACCCGGTAAAAGCTGTCTATGCATCCAAGGATCCCGTACTGATCCTGCGTAACATCAGCCAGAGCTGTATCCGTACCGTGATCGGCAGTTATCCGGTGGACGATGTCCTGACTACCGGAAAAAATGAGATTCAGGCCGCTATTAAAGAAATGATTCTGGAGCGTCTGAGCGAACAGGATATCGGTATTCAGCTAGTAAATATCACGATCCAGGATTCCGAGCCGCCTACCTCCGAAGTCATGGAAGCTTTCAAGGCCGTGGAAACCGCCAAGCAGGGAAAAGAAACTGCCCTGAACAATGCCAATAAGTACCGCAATGAACAGCTTCCTCTGGCGCAGGCACAGGCAGACGGTATCATCAAAGACGCTGAGGCACAGAAGACCGAGCGCATCAATGAGGCTACTGCACAGGTTGCGCGTTTTAACGCTATGTACGAGGAATATATCAAGAACCCGACCGTCACCAAACAGCGTATGTTCTACGAGACCATGGAAGAAGTCCTGCCGGATCTCAAGGTAGTCATCGAAAGCCCCAACGGCAATACACAGACCTTCTACCCTTTGGAATCTTTCACAGGTACGACAACCGGTTCTTCCACTGAAAACAGTACTTCTGAAACCGCACAATAACCATTGTCTAGAGAAAGGCAGTTTTATAAATATGAAAAAAGTGAAAAATATATCTCTGATTATATTAGTACTGGCATTGTTGATCATCGGATCCTCCAGCATTGTCGTTACCAATGAAAACGAATACAGTCTGATCCGGCAGTTCGGTAAAGTAGACCATGTAGTGAGTACTGCAGGTGTTACCTTTAAGATTCCTTTTGTACAGAGCGTCGATAAGCTCCCAAAGGAGATCCTGCTCTATGATCTGTCTTCCTCCGATGTCATCACCAGTGACAAAAAGACCATGATCTGCGACAGTTACATTTTATGGCAGATCAACGATCCTCTGAAATTCGCCCAGACCCTGAACTCTTCCATCTCCAACGCTGAGAGCCGTCTGGACACCATCGTATATAACTCTACGAAAAATATCATAAGCAGTACTACTCAGAATGATGTGATCTCCGGGCGTGACGGAGAGCTGGCGGCAGCCATCATGAAAAATATCGGGAACACCACCGAGCAATACGGTATTGAATTGCTCTCCTTCGAAACCAAACAGCTGGATCTGCCCAGTGACAACAAAGCCGCTGTGTACGAGCGCATGATCTCCGAACGCGAAAACATCTCCGCGACCTATACCGCAGAGGGAAGTTCCGAGGCACAGAAGATCCGCAATACCACGGACAAGGAGGTCAACGTGCTCCTGTCGGAGGCCAATAAAAATGCGGAGATTCTCATTGCCGAGGGCGAAGCGGAATACATGAGAATTCTATCAGAAGCTTATTCCGATGAATCCAAACAGGATTTCTATTCCTTCGTCAGAAGCCTGGATGCACTGAAGGCTTCCATGACCGGCGATAATAAGACGGTGATCCTGTCTCCGGATTCCCCGATCGCACAGATTTTCTACGGAAGATAACATAAAGGCCGGTGTCTGCAATATTCTTGCAGGCACCGGCTTTTTTATGCCAGAATCTCCTCAATTCTGCGTCTCTCTTCTTCACTGAATGCGGTTGCATGTACAATACCGATATTATCCAGGATCTGTGAGGGCTTAGATGCTCCGATCAGAACACTGGTAATATCCCCATCCCTTAAGATCCACGAAAGTGCCATCTGTGCCAGGGTCTGTCCTCTCTGGGCTGCCAGATCGTTCAGTGCACGTACCTTCTTCAATGTCTCTTCCACGATCGCCGCTTCTTTCAGGAATCTGCCGTCGGTACGGACACGGCTGTCCTCAGGAATACCGTGGAGATAACGGTCGGTCAGAAGTCCCTGTGCCAGCGGGCTGAACGTAATGATGCCGATGCCATGGGCAGCCGCATAATCCTTCAATCCGTCCTTCTCAATATCTCTTACAAACATGGAATATTTTCTCTGGTTGATAATAAACGGTGTCCCCAGCTCCTTGAACAGTTCTGCTGCCGCAATGGTCTGCTCCTTATTGTAGTTGGAAATTCCCACATACAATGCCTTACCGGATCTGACAATGCCATCCAGTGCACGAACGGTCTCCTCCAACGGTGTATTTGGATCCGGTCTGTGATGGTAGAAGATATCCACATAATCCAGTCCCATGCGCTTCAGGCTCTGATCCAGGCTGGCTACCAGATACTTTTTGCTGCCCCAGTTGCCGTAAGGTCCGGGCCACATATCATAACCGGCTTTCGTGGAAATGATCAGTTCATCTCGATACCTTCCCAGTCCTTTTGCAAGGATCCGTCCAAAATTTTCCTCCGCACTGCCCGGTACCGGTCCATAATTGTTTGCCAGATCAAAATGTGTAATGCCATGGTCAAATGCTGTGTGGCACATGTCCTGCATATTATCAAAATTCCCATTGGAGCCGAAATTGTGCCATAATCCCAGAGAGACTGCCGGAAGCTGCAATCCACTGGCACCACAGCGGTTGTATTTCATTTCTTCATATCTTTTCTCATCTGCCTGATACATTTAAATACCTCCTTTTTCCGAAAGAAAATTATTGACATTATTGTAACTATTCAGACCCCATTCGCAAAACCGCCTCTGCGAGGCTTCCTTTTTGCTCATGAGGTTACTTCGCCATATAAAACTGCTTATCTGCCTGAATGCAAGCATTCGCAGAACACAGTTTTGCATGGCTCTGAATAGTTACACATTATTATAAATTTATTTCCATCCCATTTCTATGCAAATTTTATAGAATAAAGTGCAATATCTTACAAATCACCTCTTACGTCCCACGATCTTCAGGCGGCTGAAAAACAGGTAATACACAATAAAAGCAATACTGGTCACCGTCCAGGTCAGCGGATAGCTGAATACAATGGTGAGAATGTCATTTTTCAGAGGTACGGCTGTCAGGATCCATACCACACGCAGCGCGCAGATCCCCAGGCAGCATATGATCATGGGAAGCCAGCTGTCGCCGATACCGCGCAGAGTACCGGACAAAATCTCAATGGCAATATAGGTAAAATATGTAGGTACCAAAAAATGCAGAATCTGTTCTCCGATCACTACCACCTGTGCATCCGTGGTAAACAGTTGATAACAGATCGATGCATAATTATAGAGGATCACGGACAACAGTACGGTTGCCCCGGCTGTAATCCCCATACAGGTACGGACTCCCTTGTGTACACGATCCATTTTCCCCGCACCATAATTCTGCCCCACAAAGGTAGTGATCGATATGCCAAAGGCATTGACGATCATCCAGAACAGGCTGTCGATCTTGCTGTATGCTGTCCATGCCGCTACCGTATCCGTTCCCAATGCATTCACGCTGGACTGGATCAGAATATTGGACGATGTATACATCACCGACTGCAATCCCGCCGGAAGTCCGATCCGGATGATCCTGCGGAACATTCTTCCATCAAAACGGATCTTTCTCAGTTCCAGACGATGCATATCCTTCGTCCGCATCAGCACCCACAATACCAGTACCGCACTGAGTGCCTGCGACAGAATGGTCGCCAGTGCGGCTCCAGCCACACCCATATGCAGTCCGATGACAAATGCAATATCCAGCACAATATTCGTCAGGCAGCTGGCGATCAGGAAATATAGCGGTCTCTTGGAATCCCCCACAGCCCGCAGGATGCCGGCTCCCATATTGTAGATCAGGTTTCCGATGACTCCCAGGAAATAGATTCGGATATAGGTTGTCGCCGGTCCCAAAATATCCTCAGGTGTAGACATCGCACGCAGTGCCCATGGTGCCACCGTAATACCCACGATCATCATGCCGACTCCCGCCACCAGACTGAACGCAATGGAGGTATGTACGGCATAGCCTACCATCTCGGCACGTTTTGCCCCATAATACTGGGAAATAATGACCGTGGCACCGCTGGACAATCCTACGAAAAATCCCACCAACAGCTGGATCAGCGTACCGGTGCCGCCACCTACCGCCGACAGAGCTTCTTTTCCGACAAAGCGCCCTACGATCACCGCATCTGCAGCATTATATAATTGTTGAAAAAAGGTCCCGAACAAAATAGGGAAAAAGAACAGGAGCAGCTGCTGCCAGATGACTCCCGTTACGATCTTGTTCTCTTTCTCTATAACATTTTCTGTCTGCTTTTGTGTTTTCTCTGTATTTGCTTCCATATTAATATGCCCTTTGAAAATCTATACTTCTACGATGATAGTATCATTTCCACAAAACCTTTTCAAGAGGGTAATCTTATCCACATCGGAAGTCAGGAAAAACCCCGGGTGGTGGAAGCACCCGGGGATCCTGTCTGCACCCGGATGAGTCGCAGCATCCGGGCACAGCCCTGTATATACCAAATTGAGGGATTAGATAAAAGCTAAGTTAGGGGCAAGCCACTCCCGTGCAGGCACGTCGTGTCTTAGGGATTATAACCCTGGCATTATTACTCCACGTCTTGCAGAGCTGCGAAGTCTTCTTCGCCGGTACGAACCTTTACTACTTTGTCAACGTTGTATACGAAGATCTTGCCATCGCCGATATGTCCGGTGTACAGAGCCTTCTTGGCAGCATCGATGACTGCGCTTACGGGAATCTTGCTGACAATAACTTCTACCTTCACCTTAGGCAGCAGGGTCGCATCCATTTCAACACCACGATACATCTCGCCGGCACCCTTCTGTACGCCACAGCCCATGACCTGTGTCATGGTCATACCGGTTACACCCAGATCGTTCAGAGCCTTCTTCAGTACCTCGAACCGGGCAAGCTTTGCAATAACCACTACTTTGTAGATTCCGGTTGCAGGAATTGCTGCCGGAGCTGTCTCTACCTTTACTGCTGCTTCCTTCATGGTTGCGGAAGCTGCGTCATAATCACTTACACCAAGGCTGGTATTTTCATTTACCTCCATGGTCATAGTGTTGGAAATATCCATAATGCTGAAGCCTGCATATGCGGAAGGAAGACCATGCTCGCAGGAATCCAGACCTACAATTTCCTCTTCCTCAGATACGCGTAAGCCAACGGTTGCCTTGATGATCAGGAATGCAATGGTAATGGTTACTGCAGTCCATGCTGCTACACTTACAAAACCTAACAGCTGTAAACCAAGCTGCTTGAATCCGCCGCCATAGAACAGACCTACAATACTGTCGTTACCGGGTGCGGAAGTGGTTGCGAACAAACCGGTTGCGATGGTACCCCAGATACCGTTCAGGCAATGTACTGCAACTGCACCTACTGGATCATCAACATGTAATTTGTAATCCAGAAGCCATACACCAAATACCACCAGAAGTCCTGCTACCGCACCGATTACGATAGCACCGAAACAGTCGGTCACATCACAGGGAGCAGTAATTGCTACCAGACCTGCCAAAGATGCATTCAGACACATAGATACATCGGGTTTGCCATACTTGATCCAGGTAAAAATCATGCAGACTACGGTTGCAACTGCGGGAGCTACGGTCGTGGTAAGGAATACGGAACCTAACTGCTCTACAGAAGTACAAGCGGCACCGTTAAATCCATACCAGCCAAGCCACAGAATGAATACACCGAGGCATCCAATCGGAAGGTTATGTCCGGGGAATGCATTTACTTTTACGATCTTACCACTCTTATCCTTATCGAACTTACCGATACGGGGTCCTAACAGTTTTGCACCGATCAGAGCGGAAATCCCACCGACCATGTGGATCGCACAGGATCCTGCGAAATCATGGAAGCCAAGCTGTGCCAGCCAGCCGCCGCCCCAGATCCAGTGAGCTTCGATGGGATAGATCAATGCGGAGATCACACCGGAGTAAATACAATAGGATAAGAACTTGGTTCTCTCTGCCATAGCACCGGATACGATGGTAGCTGTGGTAGCACAGAACACCAGGTTAAATACGAAATTTGAATAATCAAAATTCTCATAGGAGGTAAAGATATCCAGTCCCGGCTTACCGATCAGACCTACTACATCTTCACCAAGTAACAATCCAAAGCCAATCAAAATAAATACTACAGTACCGATACAGAAATCCATCAGATTCTTCATCAGAATATTACCGGCATTTTTGGCTCTGGTAAATCCGGTCTCCACCATTGCGAATCCTGCCTGCATCCAGAACACCAGGGCCGCACCGATCAGAAACCAGACTGCAAATAATTGACCATCTACTGCGCTTAAGATTTCTTCTGTCATAACATTTTCCTCCTCACTCTTCGTGAAATATCTTCCACAATATTTCACCGGTGTAAAAAAATATGCGATACTATGGTCTCATCCTTCGAAGCCCCATTGCATCGCATCCTTAGGGTATAGCAGTTAAACTGTTTTCCACATACCCTTACGCTATTTTTGTCCGGCCACGCGCGTTGTGATACTGCCGGACAATACCCGGGATATACATCCCGGTATGATTAGCGGTCGTCAAGTGACCATTCGTGCCAGCACGATGTTCACTTTCCTCGTCGCCATAACAAAAAGGGCGCTACAGTTTTATTCTGTAGCGCCTTTGCTATGTTGAGAGTATAGCACCGTAGTTTTTTAGTGTCAACATGTTTTTTATATTTTCTTTATATTTTTACAGTTCCATAAGAAGTCGCTCATAGCAAGTTCCTTCCCAGGTGACCTGATCCAGTTGGGAAAATCCCAGTCTTTCCGCAAGATGCAGGGATATTTCGTTCTCCGGCATCACTAACATCTGCACTCGCTCAAATCCCAATTCTTCTTTCCCGTATTTTAATAATGCCTTGCATACTTCCGTGGCATACCCCTGCCGCTGCCACGGGACACCGATGACGAAGCCCAGCTCCGGATCCTCGTAACCCTCGCGGTTGGAGAATCCCGCTCTGCCGATCACCTGTCCGGTCATCCGGTCACAGATCGTCCAGACGCCGTAATTATAAAAATAATACATATTTTCCGTATAATCCTTCAGATAGGCCTCTTCTTTCGCCCGCTCCGGATAGAGTCCTTCTGTGTACTTCGTCACAGAAGGATCCGCATAAATCTCATAAAGGGCATCCAGATCCTCCGCACCGGTCTCCCGGATGAGACACCTCTCCGTGGTCAGAATCTCCCAGGGAATGCCCACGTATCTGCGATAGACCTTCTCCAGATAATCAAAATCCAGTTCACTGATATTTTCACAGGCATAACGGACACCGCTAAAATCCTGATCCCTGTTGTCCTCATGGAGCCAGACAAGCACCGGGCAGCCCTGCTCCAAGAGTTCCTGTGCACGTATACCGTTATCTACGATCCAGAGTTTTCCCTGCCCGCTTTCATACCCGGACATCATGCTGTCCCGGACGCTTTTCTCTTCGAAGCACTCTTTTCCCGACCCGTTTCTTTGTTGGGAAAATTCTCTTTCCTGTCTCTGTCTGCGAATCGCATCCAGCAGGGCGTGCATCTGCGCACCATATTTTTTACTGTAGCTTTTTCGTTCCTCGTCCGATGCACCTTCCGGATATATTTCTATTGACACCTGCTTCAAAAAATCCATCTGCAGCAATTCTCCTCTTTACGTTTTCCTGGGAATCCATTACAATAATATTTATATTTTATGATGCCAGGGTCAAAAGGTCTAAGCCCACATGAGCTTGCTCATAGGT
>ENA-OPCO01002139-OPCO01002139.1-human-gut-metagenome-genome-assembly--contig:-NODE-2139-length-11609-cov-2.726502_pt1 | contig 11609 bp, 19 predicted proteins | sample MGYA00241562_ERZ501475 | MGnify/ENA primary metagenome ERZ501475 (study PRJEB25962, sample SAMEA2042627) | human gut metagenome | biome: human gut; feature: human-associated habitat; material: faeces... | reverse complement strand
TACCACAGGCTTATAGCCGCAGAGGAAACCACCAGCTGAGCTGGTGGTCATGATTATGTTTTATTTTTCGCTATTTCGATATTCAACCGGTGACATATCATAAAGTTTTTTGAATGTCCGGCTAAAATGTTCCACACTTGGGTAGCCGACTGTCGCAGCAATATTTTCTACGGTCATATTTCCGTTTTTCAAAAGCGTTCTTGCTTTCTTCATCCGGATATTTGTGACCTGCTCGCCAAATGTCTTGCCGGATTTTTCATGGATGAATTTACTTAAATACGGCACGCTCAAGTGGAACTGTTCTGCCATGTCTTCAAGTGTTACGGTCTGGTAATTTGCCTGCATGAAATTAATCATGCCAACCAGCCGCTCATCTCTCAAATTATCGTTTTTTTTTATGTCCGGCAGTTTGTTTACGCAGACACACAATGCGTGAATCGAAGCCGAAATAATATCTTCGTCAATGCCAACGCCCCAGAATACATTGCCCTGGCAGGTGATGCTTACATAGGCAATTGCCTTAGAAGAGGAGCCCTGAGTCAAAGCATGTTCTTCGTAGGTGGACAACTGGTAACTGATGCCAAAGAACTGCTTGATGGTGTTACTTACGGCATCTAAACGTCCGTTTCCGTTTGCATCCACAATAGTAGATTTGTCACCGCAGGTAATCGTTGCTTCTGCCATGATGCCATCCACCTGTTTGAAGTGGCATTCGGAAATCTGGAAGTAAGGTGTCGGGTTAATGTAATTGTCTTCGAAAATTTCATAAACCCACTGTGGAGACAGTTCTTTATGCTCTTCGTCGGAAACGTGTTTCATCAGATAGCCAACTTCTTCTCTCATCGCATCTGGCATGGAAATACCGAAGTTCTGTTTCAGAATATAGTTGACGCCGCCCTTGCCTGACTGGCTGTTGATTCGGATTACGTCGCCGTCATAGGTACGTCCGACATCTTTAGGGTCAACCGGCAGATAAGGAACACTCCATGTTTTTAATTTCTTATCTTCACGCCACTGCATACCTTTGGCAATTGCGTCCTGATGGGAACCGGAGAATGCGGTAAATACCAAATCACCGGCATATGGCTGACGCTCATAAACATGCATTCTTGTAAATTTCTCATAATTTGCACGGATTTTTGGCATGTTGGAAAAATCCAGATTCGGGTCAACACCGTGTGTAAACATATTCATTGCCAAAGTAACAATGTCAACGTTACCGGTACGCTCACCGTTTCCAAACAGAGTACCTTCGATACGCTCGGCTCCTGCTAAAATACCAAGTTCTGCGGTTGCTACGCCACAGCCACGGTCGTTGTGCGGATGCAGACACAGGGTAACTGCATCACGGTATTTCAAATGTTTGTTGATGTATTCTACCTGAGTGGCAAATACATGAGGCATTGCATTCTCAACGGTAGCAGGGATGTTAATGATTGCTTTGTTTTCTTTCTTTGGCTGCCATACATCCAAAACAGCATTGCACACATCAACGGCATAATCCACTTCCGTTCCCGGAAAACTTTCCGGACTGTATTGGAAAGAGAAGTTTCCTTCGGTTTCGTCTGCCAATTCTTTCAAAAGCACTGCACCGTCAACGGCAATCTGTTTAATCTGCTCCTTGGATTTTTTAAATACCTGTTCACGTTGTGCAACCGATGTTGAGTTGTACAGATGAATAACTGCGTGAGGAGCACCTTTTACAGCCTCAAATGTTTTTTTGATAATGTGCTCTCTTGCCTGAGTCAGAACCTGAACGGTAACATCATCAGGAATCATGTTTTTCTCAATCAAAGCACGCATAAATTCGTATTCAGTTTCCGATGCAGCCGGGAAACCAACTTCGATTTCCTTGAATCCAATATCTACTAACATCTGGAAAAACTGTAATTTTTCGTCTAAACTCATTGGTTCAATCAACGCCTGGTTACCATCACGCAAATCGACGGAACACCAAATCGGCGGCTTTGTGATGGAATCTTTTTTTACCCAGTCATAGGTACATTCCGGTGGCATAAAATAGGCTTTTTCATACTTGTCAAAATTTTTCATTTTCAAATCCTCCATTTTTTTTCCTATTAAAATACTGTTTTGCTGCAGGGGATTGGATGATTTGTGGTATAAATAAAAAAACTTCCGTGCCCCACAACCAATGTGGTTGTAGAGACGAAAGAGATAATCCTTCGCGGTACCACTCTACTTCATGTCCGATGGACATGCCCTCATCAGCACTAACATGCCTTTCCCTCATAACGGTGGGTGACCGGTACATTCTACTAAAGGTTCAAATGTACAGCTCAGAGGCGAGTTCACAACCATTCTTCTACTGCCTTTCACCAGCCGGCAGCTCTCTGAAAGAATAAAAGGAAATTACTATTCCTCGTCATTGCCTTTTGCTATATGATATGTTATCATACTTTTAGCAAAAAGGAAATGATTAAATTTAATCATTTATATTGATTATTTTTAATCTACAGTGATAGCGTGCCGAAAGCTAACATTTATTCCTTCCTAAAACCGGGATTGGAGCTTCAATCATAAAGATATAAAAAAATAAAAACAGCATAGCCAATAGAACAAATATTAGTAAAAGATTCTACTTTTATTAGTTCAGATAAATTACGTAAAAGATTATTAAAAGAACAAATAAAAGAATACAAATGTGAATGTTGTAATAATTCTTTATGGTTAAATTAGAAAATACCATTAGAATTACACCACATAAATGGTGATAAACATGATAATCGCATAGAGAATCTTTAGCTTTTATGTCCAAATTGTCATGCATTAACTGATAATTACAGAGGTAAAAACATAAAACAAGTGGCGTAATGGCGGAATTGGTATACGCACCATTCTTAAACAGTGGCGTTCAATAGAATTTGTGGGTTCGATTCCCACTTACGCTACTATTCTGATGGTCATTATGACCATGCGGGTTCGACTCCCGCTCTGGGTACAATTAGTAATTAACATTAAAATCTATTTATGATAAAAGTAATTAAATATTATGAACTAAATCGAATTAGTAGAATATTAGTAATAGCAATAATAACATATATTATTGGCATTCTAATTAAAAGAGAATATGAAGAGTCCAAAACTGTATATAATTTTGTAGATTTACAAATGAAGTACAAGAATTATATATTAGTTAATAAAGAGAGAAGTATTACTAATGATGAAGAATATAAGTTCACATTACGTAATCCTATTACAAACCAAAATAGTACTGTATATGTAAAGTACTATCTATATCATCACGTATATTTTGTTGGAGATACTATAAAGTAACACTTTAATCAATAAAAGTATGAAAAGAGAAGAAATTAAATCTTACAAAGATGCTTGTAAAGTAATAGGTAGAAAGCCTAGGACTTATAAAGATAAGCATTTGAATCTGTATGAACAGCTTAGTACAATTATAGCTGCTCTGAATTTCATTAGTAATGGTAATAAACCTTGGACACCTAAGTTCGATTATTATTACATCTATTCTTGGTTATACAGAAAAGATGGATATAATAAATCTGCGGGTTTGTTCTCTTTGTATTCTGTCGCTGGGTTGGACGCTTCCGATGCTGATGTCGGGACTTCTGTGAAGATAAAAGAAAGAGAGGATGGAAATTACATAATAGAAAACTTTAAAGAACTACTCCAAGATTGGTTTTGGGGAGATTAATTACTAATTTTAAAACATTATCAAAATGGAAAATGATTTGATGGCGAGACCTAAACCGCCAAGAATAATAGTTTGGGTAGTATTAATAACTCTTGCCTTAATAGGCATGATTGGAGCAATAATTTATGCAGAGCGTGAAAACATTGCTAATTTCTTAAATGGTGTGAACCAAGAAGAAGTACAAGAAGATCCTCAAGTTATTATTGAGGAACCTGTAACAACAATACAGGATATTCTCGATATGAGAGAGCAAATGAGAGAAGATAGAAGGATTGATAGTGTATTTTTAGCTATGCCAAAGGTAGTACTAATTGATATTTTGATGCAACATGGTACATCATTGTCTATAAAAGACATGATTTACATATATGAATCAAACACATCAACGTATAACACAGTACTATCTGGAGCAAGAGCTCAAAAATATCTTGATGACTCTATACAAACTCATGTTATATCAACGGTTGTAAATGACTCTATTCAAAATTAAAACCAAACCTCCTGTTTTAAATGAATATTAGAGTCTAGTATACTCAGTCTGTGAAGATAGAGTATACGTCCTCAGAAAATGACAAACATGTGGGGCGTAAGTAGCTAAGCAGTAATGGTATAGTATCAGCAATAACCATTACGCCGAAACTGATTGCTATAATCGTGCGGACGTTAAAATCATGTACTCCAATAAGATTTAGTTTGACAGCTATTTCTGCTTATGAGTTGAAACTATAGTGAGAGTCATAGTAAGTAACGATTGTGGTCGTTTATCTTTGTCTTATAACAAATGCTATAAACTAAGAGTTGGCACTAACTTAATTAAATCCTGAGTGTCCAGGCGTCATTATTAACAATTTAAATTTTTAGAAACATGAAAAAGATTGGAAAATTTTTATTTGTAGAGCAATGCTTTACAGATACTGAAGAGACAAAACCTTGTATTATTCACATTGATGCTATTGATAATATAGTATGCACTAATCATAGTAAACTTGGAGAAGTTGTAGTAATAGAAACAGATAATACAAGAATTCTCTGCAACGATCCAGATAATTTCTTCACTGAATTTGAGAACTTAATTTCAGAGGAAGAAGAATGGTAGTCAATAAAGTAAAAGAAGGTCGTAAGTTAACTGAGATAAAGTTCAGTAACGACCACTATCTTGCAAATCTATTAGCTACTACTAAAGTACTTGGTATATCGTTAGAACGAGCTAAAAAGCTATGTAGAACAGTACCAGGTAAAAGAGTAGAGGTTAATCCACCTATTGAAATTATCAGTAAATTAAATACTGATAAACTATTTGAAGAATTAGAGGAATATGAAATAGAAGTATCTATCAGTATTCCTAGTAAATAACTTATCAAAAGCAAAATATGAAAGCAATTATTATTACATTTGAAGGAGTTATAAAAGATGATGATATTTTTGCATCACTATTAGCCTCCTATATAGAGAAACATATAAATACTGAATCTGTAAACATCCATATCCTATCAGATATAGATGTAACAAACGCTTTAATAGCTAAATGTTTAACTCCATCTGCTATAGCAGTAGATAGACCAGCTAATCCACAAATTGCAGTAGTAAAAGACTTCTGTAAGAAGATTATTGCATCTATTGGTTCACCTGCTCTCAAAACACGAGAGCTATTAAACTCAGAACTATGTAAGTTCTTAGTGCAACAGAATCGTGAAGTTATTAGTGTTCCAGTAAGTATTATTGCTAAAGTAAATACTACTTCTGCATATTACGAACATCGTAAAGTACTAAAGGAATACGGTTTATCCGCATTACCTGAGTTATTACGTGATATTAACCCTCTGTTTAAATTTTACTAGTATGGCAAAGAAGAATAATGAAGAACCTCCAAAGGAATTCAAAAAGAAGCCAAAACATAAAAAGATGGAGCCCTATAATCGTAAGAAAGCATGGAAATAGATAATAATTGTCCTACACTTGATAATCATATCAACTGTAGTGAATGTACTCATGAGTATAAACTCAGAATGCAACCAAAGAATAGTAAAGAAGTAGAGGTTCCGCCAGAGCCTCTACTTAATACTATATATTACTAATTTAAATTGTTAGTAAAATGGTGGATTCAGTCAACCTAAAGAACTATTTATAACCAAATCCCTAATGGAAGTTTAGCAGTTGCTAGACTGCTATTCAAGAGTACAACGGACTATACAACGGTCAACCATTTATTGGTCAGTGATGAAGGAAACGGGTTACCTATGAATAAAAGATACGAATAAATAGGATAGTTCTTTAACTATTACTTAAATTTATCAAAGATATGAGATAAAATAAAAAAATGTCATACTATATGACTAACATAATTATCTCTCCTACTATGTACGAGGAGAAAAGATTAGAAGCTATATCATACTTTAGTAGATGTAGTAAAGAAGTAGCACTAAAATTCATAAAAAGAATAAGTATAAAGATATCAAATTAAGGCTAAATGTTATAGCAGTAGCTATAATAGAGGCTAAAAAGAGATATTTTGACGACTGTTCTTTTATTAAGATTATATTATAGTGTTAAATAAATTTATTGTTAAATCAATTAAACTGTATTCAAAATGGCAGAAAAGAAAATGAACATCCTCTTAGAGGAGGTAAACGGAGAAAACATCCAAGATGTAATCGCTAACTCTAGTAAAGTAACTGAAGACATTGCTACCAAGGCAGCTGAGAAGATTGCTGAACGTCGCAAAGAGAAGCTAACTAATGAGTTAGTTGCTATTGTACAGAAATGTGAATTTACAGTATCTTCCGCAGTACTGCAGGTTCGCCGTTCTAATCGTACAAACCAACGTATTAAAACCTACCTGAAGGAATTATCTACACTTGCTGAAGATATCAAGAGTGGAAATAAACCTGTGTCCGCATGGGATAAAGAAGCTCGCGAGATGAAGAAGCAGTACGATAAAGACCTTATTGAAATCGGTAAGAGTATTGACGAATCTCAAAAAGAACTGCGTGATATCTTCCCGGATTCCTGGCAGTGGATGTACGATGAGTTAGTACCCGGTGTAAATCGTCGCTAACTCAAAACAAACAAAATAAAAGAGGTTCCAAGCTTAGAATCTTTGAATCAATAGCTTAGTATGTGAGTCGGAATCGGTTCTTTTGAACCATACGGGCCTGAGGCATACAAAGACCTGAATTAACAGGTCTCATACAGAATTTTTAAATCAGTTATGAGGAACTACCGTGAACTACTGATCATAAGTCTGAGATCGCGACAATAAGATTGTCCTCTAGAAATAGAGAAACGCTCTAGTCGTGACATCAAGTTAGACTGAATAATATGAATCTTTGAATCGTTTAAAGTATCTATACTTTAACTATTATTCGTGTATTATCAAGATCAGTATAAGAGAACTAACCATTCTCAAGACCAAATAAGGCTAGTAACTTTGGTCGGTTACTAGCCTACTATAGAGTAGATATTATATCGAACTGTAAAAAAGAAATTGACTGTTAGGTCTATTGAATCGTCGTTTGGACGGGGCTATCGTATGCCCCTAGCTCCACTAACAAAAGTAAGAAAGTTCCGCAGGATTAAACCCTTACTACCCGAATATTAGGTATGAGTCCTGTTCCAAGGGGCTAAAAGGTTTTGACAGCGACAAGGAGGAAATAGAATAGGTCAATATGCAGATAACTGGCAATACAAGTTATGTAATGGACTACACTGGTATCGCAGCGTGATAACAGAGTCCAACGGCTAAGCTAATGTCGTAGAAAGCTGGAGTAAGTAAGCTTTGCATGGTAGTGAAGCCTTAGATATTACTAAGAGATAAGGTGTTCGAGTCACCTACTTACTACAAATTAAATTAAGTTTAATCAATAAATTAATTTGAAATGGGATTAATGAATTTTATTAGACAGAATCTTCCAGAATCATGGGAGAAAGCTGCAACAGAGATGAGAATGAAGACTGAATTAATAACTCGTCTTCATAATGTAGTACCTCGTGCTTATAAGAATAAGTATCACTACAAAGAAGGAATATCTTATATTAGAAGAGTATTCAATACTAAATGTGACATAATACATTTAGTAGATGCTACTGATATAGATATTACTAAATGGAATGAATTAAGTAGTAAAATAAAAGAATACGAATATCAATGCGTGTAAGATATTTTGCTTGGTTTGACTCTAAACATGAAAGAACAGAGTTCATTAACTTGCTCAGGTCAGCTAAATCTGACATTGATGCAGTTAATAAAGTGATGCAAAAATATCCAGAGTTAACTTTATCAGAAGTATCTGGAATAGTAAATAACTTTAAAAAAGAAATTAATCAACCATGAGACTCAATCATCCTGGTATCTACAGAATTGTAGGTGAAAACTTTGAACTTCTTGCTAATATAATTGGAGAAGTTCCTTGTATGAGAATTACTTCTGCACTATTAGTTAATGACTTAGTACAGAAAGGAGAATTCACAATACTACCTGAAGAATCTATTGAAATTCAGAGCGTATTAGCAAATCCTGACAAATTTGTTTTTCTAGAGTATGAATACTCAGAAATATGTTCATTACCATCTTATCGACAATCGATTCATGGTACGAAAATGCCTAATATAACTGACGAACAGTTAAAGACATTTACTAGTAAATACATTGAAGATATTGGAATATATGGACGAGGTGTATCTGCAACTAAAGCTTATATATTAGAAACTACAGGTTGGTCATTAGCACAAATTAATGTAGTACTAATGAAAATAGCTAAAAGAGTAAAGCAGCAATATGTTAATTTATAGTTTGACAAACCATATATATACCACTTGGGGAGTTAAATATAGTTCATTTAACTGGCGACCTGAGTGGTATACCTTTTTAAGAATACAAAAAAGGGAATTAAAAGAACTAGAATTTCATGAATCTTATAAAGTTCAAACTGTAAAATATTTAATATTTTGGTTTGATAATAGGATAATACAAAAGATAGGAGTAGATAAAGATTTAACTCTAAAGGTTCGTATAAGAATATTATGTGGATTAATTAATAATACTCCTACTAGTGTACTTACTAGACCTATGAAAATAGAATTCATGGAATGTATATGGGATACTTATAATAAATTCTACAAAGATTGGTATGAATATTATTGTAGGAATGTACTAGAATTGCCATTTTAAGTCTATAGAGTCTTGGTTGACTCTATAGGCACACTAAAGCCCGTAATTATGACAGATGAAGAAAGACAACAGCTTTTAGATCTGATCAAGCAGGCTAAAGAAGGTAAACAATACGCCTTCACACAGCTTTATAATCGTTATCACAGAATTATATACAATACTATATATAATATTGTACATAATAAAGATGTAGCAGATGATTTAGTATCTGTAACGTTTACTAAAGCTTTCTTTAAGATAGCTAGTTATATTAACCATATCTCATTTGAGATGTGGCTAAAAACTATCGCTATAAATAGTAGTATTGATTATATACGACGTACTAAAAAAGAGAAGTATGATTATGAGTTAGATAATGATAATAACTGTCTACAGGTAAGCAGTTCGGCCGACAGCTCACCAGAGGATTTGTACATATATCATGAGACAGATAGTAAGTTATCTGACGCACTAAGCAGACTTCGCTATAAGTATAGGTATATACTTGAACTACGCACAGTTCAGAATCTTTCTTACAAAGAGATTGCTGAACATCTTGAGCTCTCTGAGTCTCAAGTAAAATCTCGTCTTAATAAAGCGAGAGAGAAATTAAAACAATTGTTAAACTAAAAAACATTTACTAATTATGACACCAGCAATTATTGGGCTATTAACTGTAGCATTTATCCTTGCACGATTATTTCGTAGCACAGGAATGTGGTGGAAACTTGTTTTCGCCATTATGGCTGGTCTATTAGTAGGTATTTTAAGTAAGGAAGTAGTTAAGTCAGATAATGATAAGACTACTTCTCTTACTAGTTTAGTTAGCACCATGAGTAATGATGATGCTTTAACATGCATGCAAAGCTTAGTAGCTACAGTGACAGAAGGTACTACCATTCGCCTTACTGGGGTTGCAGGTTACATTGTTAAAGATGAAGAATTATTCGATGCACTAACTAAAAGTAATACCTTTACTAATGGACGTGACTCACCAGAAATAGAGGATGATAGTTAACCTCTTAAACTAACCTATCTTTTTAATTGTACTTAATAATAATTTTTATTTTAACACTTTAAAACATTATCAAAATGGCAAAAGAAATGAGTAAGGCTGAAAGAAAGGCAGCCTTGAAAGCAGCAAAAGCAGCAGCAAAAGCTGAAGCTAAAGTAAACAACACAGAGAACAAGAAAGAGGAAACTAAGCCTCAAGTAGATAACGGGCCGAAAGATGCTAAAGTAGAGGATGCAAAGAAAGCTCCTACTACAGCTAAGGAAACTAAGGTTCAGGCGAAGAAGGATGCCCCTAAAAGTCCGGATAAGCCTAAAAAGAAGGAAGAGAAAATTCCTACAATCATTCCTGAAGATGCAACAGGTAAGAACAGCCCTGAAAAGAAAGCTGTAGAACGTGCTGCAAACCTTATCACAGGAATTCCTACGGCTGGTATACCTATTGGTTCAAGAGAATCATCTGTTGACGGTAAGGCTATGTTAGCATTTGTAATGCAACAGAGATATGCCAACAATGAGGAACTCAAGAAACAATATCCTGAGTTATATGCAGACATCAATCGTAGCATTGATGTAGTTACTTTGTTAGCTCTTGTCGATGTACGTCAAGACTTGTTCGACCGTGGTGAACGTGGCGAATTGCAGTTACAGATAGCTGCAGACCAAGTATTACCGCTGCAAAGTATGGCAGAAATGCTAGGTATTAAACTAGCTCCTGCTAAAGCTCTGCCTGGGAACGATGGACAAATGTCTATTAACTTCTCAGAAAGTGAAGTACCTACAGAACTTGCAAACAGCAAGCCAAAAGTAGAAATTCCGGAGCTTGATCCTAACAAGATTGCTAATGATGAGGAATTGAAAACTGCCCTTAATTACCTCATCTCTAAAGAGAAAAATGTGGCAGAAAATATAGTTAACACTGTAGAATGGTATCGTGTATATCGTGGCCTGAAAGAAACTGATGCAGATAAGAAGCTTGCATTAGACGAGAAGACAGTTACAGATTGGATCAATGAGATATTCTCTATTATCCAGCCTACAGCTATCTTGCGTGGTTTAGGTCGCGCTGTATACTTATATACTTCACAGACAGGTTCACCGTGTATGGCTCACTCTATCATGCATACGCACATGTCTAAAGCCGGTTGGAGTGAAGAACAAGTAGCAGAAGCATTACGTGCTTTAATTGGAGAAAACTTCCGCTATAAACTGAAGGATGATCCTGAAGCAAAGCCGGAAGAAGATAAAGCAATTAATGCTATTACTGGCTTACTGGGCAATGACTACATTGATAAGTTATTTGCTGACTATACTATTACTACTGATGGTGTAGAGGACAGTAAGAAAGTTGAACTTGAAGCTGCACGTGAAGTTGCCCGTAAAGTTCTAGGGAGTATTCGTACCAATTACTTTGACAAACAGAAGGAGACTCCTACGCTTGATAAGATGCGTATGGTTGTAGGTCAGATTATTAATCTGTATCGAGACCCAGCTGATCGTCTTGCAGAGTATTGTCAAGGAGATTTAATAGCTCCAAAGGAAGACGAATACCCAAAGAAGGAAGAACAATCTGAAGGAACTGAAAAAAAAAACTAAACTGGTTTAAAAAGTTTCTTTTGAAAATTCATATCCTAGAAGAATAGCCATTCTAATAAATATCATATCAAATGAATAATAGAATGTTAACTGTAGTTGGAATGTTTGTTGTCAGTGTATTCATTGGTAGGCAAATGTTCGCAACTACAGAAGTTATACAGGCACAGCCTGTTA
>ENA-OPCO01002137-OPCO01002137.1-human-gut-metagenome-genome-assembly--contig:-NODE-2137-length-11621-cov-12.821719_pt1 | contig 11621 bp, 6 predicted proteins | sample MGYA00241562_ERZ501475 | MGnify/ENA primary metagenome ERZ501475 (study PRJEB25962, sample SAMEA2042627) | human gut metagenome | biome: human gut; feature: human-associated habitat; material: faeces... | reverse complement strand
GCACCTGGTACAAAGTGGGAGGATATTCCAGAAGATTTTGAATGTCCGTTATGCTTTGTAGGAAAAGACCAGTTCTCAGAAGCATAAATGTATTATGATAGGATTATACCAATGAAAGAAGAACTAAGAATAGATATTGTCGGACTTGCAGGAGCCTGTTCCTATGCTTTGGACTGTATAGAAGCAGAGTTGGTAAAAATCAAAAACAAGCATGGAAAAAGAGTGGCTTATATAAGTGTATGCATGGCTGAATATCTGGCAATTCAAGGTGATGCGTTACAAGATTTAGCTATGTGTGCCTTACTGCATGATAATGCTTTGACACAATATATTACGGAAGAGCTGGAAAGGAATTATGTTATTGACATTAAAAAAGATTTGTCCGTAAGAAAAACGAATCTTCATTGTATTTATGGTGAAAAAAATATTACTAAACTTCCTTTTAAAACAGATGTCTCAAATGTGATTTTGTATCATCATGAACATGCCGATGGAACTGGTCCTTTTCAAAAAAAGTGGAATGAAACCCCATTGCCTGCAAGAATTATTCATCTTGCAGATACCGTTGATATCATAGGAAATAGTATTAAATCTGATGATAATAGATGGGATTTTATATGTCAGTATCTTTCCCAAAAAAAGGATAGTCTATTTGATTCAGAATGTGTTAATGCTTTTCTTCATGTATTCACAAAAGAATCCTTTATGTGTTTAAGTGATGATTCTTTTGAAACGAAGCTATGGGAAATTATTCCAAGAGAAAAAATGGTTTTTGATTGGGAAATGTGTAAAAATGTTGCGGATTTCTTTGCAAAGATTGTAGATTATAAATCTTCTTTTACAAGCAGGCATTCTATAGGAGTAGCTGAAAAAGCCTCCCTGCTTGCCAAATATATGGGATATGATTCAATCACGGTACAGAAAATGTATTTGGCTGGTGCACTGCATGATATAGGAAAAATGGCGGTAGGCAATGAAATTCTGGAAAAACCGGATAAGCTTACGGATGATGAATTTTCTACAATGAAAAATCATGCTGGTTATACATACCTTATATTATCGGAGGTTAATGATTTTGAAGAAATACGAGATTGGGCGGCTTTCCATCATGAAAAATTAAATGGAAAAGGGTATCCTTTTGGAAAAACCGCTGATGAATTAAATGAGCAGGAACGTATGATGGCATGTGTTGATATTTATCAGGCTCTTACGGAAGACAGACCTTATAAAAAGGGATTGTCCCATGAAAAAACATGTGATATCCTTGATGACATGGCACATAAAGATTTTATTGATTCAGATATTTCAAAGACAATTAGAGAATGTTTTGGAAGAACCTGATGCCATATATGAAAACAGAGGGTGTTTCAGACAATAGTATTTTCAGTTATGTACTAGTATGACTCTTACGAGGGAACCACCGGCACGACATTCCAGATTACATCACGTTCGATCGGAGAGGTAACTGTAGAAAAAATTGGTAAAAGTGCTGTATTTTTCGGGGTGGATGGGTACAACATTTTGTGTGAAAAATAGAATAATAAAATTGTTCCCGAAATTTATTGACTTTGAGAAAAAAATTTGATATATCAGAATCGAACAAAAGAGAAAGGAAATAGCAAACTATGCCGTCAAAGAAAAATATGATGAAAAAGAACTTGGAAAATTTACATCTGAAGGAAAGGATAAACTATGGCTACAGAAAAGTCATTATTATGATGTTAGTCTCAGGTCTGTTTTCTATTGTGGTTATAGGTATGCTATTTGCCAATACGATGCATTATGTACAAAATGTTACTGTTGCAGACCGGGCGGTGAAAATTTGCAGGATAAATGTTAACTCATCAGCGAGAAATATCAGGGAAATGGCATTAAATAATGATACATCCTCTTATGACGGTTATGAGCAGACGGTAGAAGGACTGCTTGCAGAAGTTAATACCCAACTGAAAAATTTAAAGAACTCCGGAGTTATTCCGGATGCGGATTGTGAAGAATACGCATCTGCCCTTACAGACTGGGGAAACATTGGTTATTCCATCATGAAAGAAATCAAAAGCGGTGACAAGGATAAGGCAGTTGATTCAATTCTGAATGATTGTACCCCGGCATTAAATAAAGCCGTAAAAATTGCAACAAGATTAGATGAAATGACCGATGAGGTAAGCAGCCAGGCAGTCAGAATTACGGTTATTTCTGCAGTGGCAGGAATTGTGTGTATTATTATTTGTCTGGTTTTGGCATGGAAACTGGCAATAAAAACAGGCAAAAAAGTACTTGAGTCAATTTTAGTACCATTACGTGAAGTGGAAGCCGTTGCACAGGAATTAACAGATGGAAACCTGCACAGCACGCTGGACTACCATTCAGATGATGAGATTGGAATACTGGCACACAATATGCGCAAATCCATCCGCATTCTGGGAAGCTATGTAGATGATATTGGACGTTCAATGAAGATGTTTGCAGAAGGAAATTTTGATGTGCAGCCGGAAGTAGAGTGGAAAGGGGATTTCGTTGGAATTCTAAACTCCTTTATGTTGTTTGAAGAAAGCATGGCAGAGACAATAAAGGGAATCCAACATGTTTCAGATGAAGTTTCGGGTGCCGCAGATCAGGTAGCATCAAGTTCCAATGACCTTGCGGATGGAGCAACAAATCAGGCAGCAGTTGTAGAAGAACTGACCGCAACAGTCGCAGGTGTTTCTGAACAGGTAGGAAAAAATTCACAATCCGCAAAAGAAATCAGTGGAAGAGTAGACGAACTTGGAAATGCCATTCTGGAAAGCAATGGTAAAATGAGGGATATGGTTGATTCCATGAATGAGATCAACGGGGCATCAAAAGAGATTGACAAGATCATTGCAACAATCAATGAAATTGCGTCCCAGACGAATCTGCTTGCATTGAATGCTTCCATTGAGGCTGCAAGAGCAGGGGAGGCAGGAAAGGGATTTGCAGTGGTAGCGAATCAGGTAAATGTGCTGGCAGACCAGAGTGCCCAGGCAGCAAAGGAATCCGCAACATTGATTGAAACCTCTGTGAAAGCCGTGGAAAAAGGTATGGTGATTGCAGGGCAGACGGCATCACAATTGCAGGAGGTCGCTGAGAATTCCCAGATCATTACAAAAGAAGTCACAAATATTGCAGAAACGTTAGAGACACAGACAACAGAAATCCAACAGATTAATGATGGAATTGAACAGATCAATGATGTCGTACAGACGAATTCGGCAACATCTGAAGAATGTGCAGCAGCCGGTCAGGAGATGAGCAGTGAAGCAGAAAATCTGCGTGAAATGATCCAGAAATTTAAAGTTGCAGAAAATAAAAATTAAAAACGGTGCAAAAAATTATTGATGTTGAATTTACATATAAAGTTGTCGCAGGTAGGAACTATAATTTGACTTGTGACATATATAAATGCGGGAAAAGGATGCAATGAGAAAATGTGCGTTATTGGTTTTAAACTGATAACGCACATTTTAAATTATATGAATAGTAATATCATCGCAAAAAAGCATAAAAGTAGAAAAAGTTAAAAATATCGTGGATATAGTGCTAGAATTGTTGAAAAAAGTAAGTTAAAATACAGGAAAACAACAAGTGTAAAGGGGAAATTTTATGGAATATTCAGCAATTTTTCATGATATGGATAAAAGGTTTAGCTATGCAGTTGATAAGGATTTATTTGTGATACGCGTGCAGGTAAAAAAGGATGATATGAAGGAGGTAATCCTTCACTATGAGGACAAGTATATACCTATGGAGCGTAAGGATACCAGAAAGACAGTTCCGATGAAGAAGGTTGCTGTCTCACAGTTTCATGATTATTATGAAGCACAGATAAAGATGCATTTGATCTGTCTGCGTTACTTTTTCGAATTTACGGACACGCAGGGAGAAAAGGTATATTATGGAAATTATGAGTTTGATAAGGAATGCATTACAAACAGGGACAGAATGTTTGACTGTCCGCAGAACCTCCGGGAGGAAGAGATGTTTGAGGTGCCGGAGTGGGCAGCAAACAAGGTCGTGTATCAGATTTTCCCATCCCGTTTTGCAGCAACGGAGCCGGTAGACAAAGAACTGTGGTATAAAGCACCGATTACGCCTATGGATGATCTGCATGGAAATCTCAGGGGAATCATCGAACATATGGATGATATTCAGAATCTGGGAATCGATGTGCTGTATATGACACCTATCTTTCAATCAAATTCGTGCCATAAGTATGATACCACGGATTACTACCAGATAGACCCGTCCTTTGGAACAACAGAGGATCTCAAAGAGCTGGTACAAAAAGCGCATGAGCGTGGTATGAAGGTAGTCCTGGATGCGGTATACAATCATACGGGAAGAGAATTTTTTGCGTTTGCGGATATCCTGGAAAATGGTGAAAAATCCAAATACCGGGACTGGTATTTTATTGATGGATTCCCACTTAAAAGCGAATGGGGAGAGATCCCAAACTTCAAATGTTTTGGTTATTATGGCGGAATGCCAAAGTTAAACCTGAAAAATCCTGAAGTTGAAAAATACATTACGGATGTTGCATGCTACTGGATTAAGGAATGCGATATTGACGGATGGAGACTGGATGTAGGAGACGAAATCAGCCATTTCTTCTGGAAGAATTTCAGAAAGGCAGTAAAGGCTGTGAAGAAAGATATGCTGATCATTGGGGAAATCTGGCATTATGCAGGAGATTTCCTTGAGGGGGATGAATGGGATACAGTCATGAATTACCCATTTTACCTGAACCTGATCGATCTGCTTGCAGACGAAAAGATTACGGTCAGCCAGTTCGTACAAAATCTTGGATATTTGAAGGGGCGATTACACAAAAACTGCTATCCCCTTATGTGGAATCTGATCGACAGCCATGATACCGCAAGATTTTTACATCTGTGTAACAACAATAAGAAAAAGCAGCATCTGGCAGCCGCTTTTCAGTTGTTATTGCCAGGAATGCCTATGATTTATTATGGAGATGAGTATGCGATGCCGGGAGCAAACGATCCGGACTGCAGACGGGGCATGTACTGGGATGAAGAATACCAGGACAAAGAGATGTATGAATGGTACAAGCGGCTGATTCAGGTCCGGAAAAGCCATGCATGCATTGTAGAAGGCGAACTGGCTGGGAGCGTCACAGAAGATGAGGAAGGGACAATTGTCCTGATCAGAAAAAATGGCGAGGAGACCATTGCCATGATTTTCAACTGCAGCAGCAGTGCAAAAAAATTTAATGAGTACACCGAGAAGTACAATCTGCTTACCGAAAACACCTTTGATGGAAATGTAGAGGGGTTTGATGCTGCGGTAATCGTGCTTTAAGAAGCCTTACGGCAGATGGTTTCCCGGGAGTTTGTCTGTGGGAAGAAGAGGGAAAGCACCAGTATTTCTGGTAATGTAAAGTACGGAGGATGATATGACGAATGTAAAAAAGAAGGATGGAAAACGGTTTGGAGCAATCGTACTTAGCCTGATATTATTGTTTTCCCTGGTGTTTCCATATCCTGTGATGGCAGACCAGACAGCGGCAGACCAGATGGCGGCAGCTTCCGTTTATGCCATTCACAAGACAGGTGATGATAAGGAAAATTTTGTGATTGTTATCATGGGTGAGGGCTATACCCAGGAACAACAGGAACAATTTTTGAAGGATGCAACGGCAAAAGCACAGGGGCTGCTAAAGTGGTCCCCTTATAAAGAGTATTCCGACAGGATCAATATTTATGCAGTACAGACGGTATCCAGTGAAACTGGTGTGGGCGTGATGTATGGGGAGTCGAACCCGGACACATATTTTCATGTGCAGGCATTCGGAAAATCCTGCTATTTTGCAAAGGACGGGGAAGATAAAGCCAGGGCACTGAGGGCAGAGCTGGAGAGCAGATATCTGGATACCGGCGCAGCCGTTGGAACCATCCATATCATTTGTAATACAACTGCGAATATTGGTTCTTCTTCCAATGCACTCTTTTCTTTTTCGGCAAATTCGGGTGAGAATGAGCAGGGGGATGTCATGACCCATGAAATTTCCCACAGCATCGGAAGATTAGGCGATGAATATGATAAAAAGATGCAGGGAGAAAATATTTCCGACACATCGGATCCGGATAAGATTAAATGGCATAAGATGCTTGGGTTCCGTGGAATCGGAATAACGGCAGCAGGAACAGAAACAGTATTTGCGCCGAGCCGCGTCTGCATGATGCGGGATCTTGGGAATCCTTTCTGTGAAGTGTGTAAAATGGAACTGGCGCGGAGATTAAATAACCGTGATTATGTCAGCAGGCAGGCATCTGTTTATGTGTGCGATCCTGAAATTACAATTCCACATACCAGGACAGGAACACTTGACAGGGATAGTGACCAATACCGGATCGATGAGACAAATATCACAAAAGCAAATGGAAAGGATCTGGAATTCCGTACAGTCGTACAAAATATAGTGGATGCCAAACAGCATTTGAAGATTACTTTCCGCATTATTGGAGCAGACCATACAGTCAAATATGAAAAAGAAGAAACATATACCGTTCCGCCACTCAGTAACTGGTATGATCCGGATGCTGCCAGAGAGTCCCTTTCTGTCACACTTCCTGCGGTAACTGGTCTGGTTTCCGGGGACAGACTGGAAGGAAAGATCATAGATGAGGACACCGGGAAAATTCTGGCTGACAATCAGACGGCAGGACAGGCGTGGAGTACCGTAACCATTCGTTATATGCTGCAAAACGAAGACGGGACCGAAACAACAGTGCCTGATACGGCACCCGCGACAGTATATGTACCAAAGAATTCTGCGTATACGTTAAGAAGTCCGGATTTATATGGATATACATGTGTAGGAAACAGTGCAAATCAGGGAGAAATAAACATCACAGAGGATCGCCAGGAGATCACTTATTATTACCGGAAAAACAGTGAGATGCCGGAAATACAAACCGTACCTGTCCGCGTAACTTATGATGGAAAACCCCATACATTTGATATCAAACAGGAAGATGGTGTACAAATCAGTTACAGTTTGACAGAAAACGGATCGTATACACAAACGGAGATGCCGTTTTACACAGAAGCAGGCCAGTATAAGATTTATTTTAAAGCGGAAAAGGCATCTTTTATTCCAACATACGGGGAGGCTGTCCTGGAAATCGAAAAGGCTTCCACCAGCATGCAGCTGACTGCAAAAAACGATACGGTCAAAGGTGCGGGGATAGTAGAATTACAGCTTTGCAGACAGGGGATTCCGGAAGATGCCGGGATAAAAGTAACCTGTGATGTTTCCGGGATCACATTAGAAGAAAAGGGAACGGATCACTGGATGGCAACGCTTCCGAATGAAACGAAAACATATACGTTCACCGCATGTTATAATGGGAATGGCAACTATACAGGAAGTAAGGCAGATTGTCAGGTCCGTGTAACGGCGGATCATTCCCAGACCGGGGGCGGTTCTGGTGGAAGTTCCGGAGGCAGTTCAAGTGGAGGTTCCGGCGGAATATCCGGAGGCGGTTCAAGTGGAGGTTCTGGCGGCAGTTCGGGTGGAAGTTCCGGAGGCAGCTCCGGTGGAGGTTCCGGAGAAAATGCCGGTGGAAGCACGGACGGATCATCTGGCAATGTTTCACCGGATTCCGGCACATTACCGGCACCGGATCATGCAAAAGAAGAACCGGGGAATGTGACACCGCCACCCGCAGCAGATACGTCCTTTTCTGTTAAGGATATTAATGTCAAAGCAAAAACTGCAGTTAAAAATAATACGGTCAAAGTGAAGAATATTGCAGCAGTTTTGAAAAAAGAAATTACAAAGGCAGAAAAAGAACAGGGTGGCAGGATAAAAGACCTGTCTGTTGAAATAACTTTTGATACAGGAAAAGCTAAAAACTGGAAGAATCTGCATCTTGAAATGGATAAGCAGGCGGTAAATTTACTTGTCAAAAAGAATGTAAAAGAATGGAAGGTCAATGGTGGCAATGTAAATCTTACCTTTGATTCGAAGGCATTAAAAGAATTAAAGAAAGAAATGAATACAGCTGTGGTTATCAAAATGAAACAGGCTGACAAGAAAAATCTTTCTGCCAGGGCAGGGAAAATTATTGGAAAACGTCCGGTTTATGATTTTTCCGTCACAGGAATCAAGAAAAAGCAGTCGTCTGTCCTGAAAAAGGGACGGATCAGGGTCGCTGTTTCCTATAATGCTTCGAAAAAGGAAAAAGATAAAAAGATTTTTGCATATAAAATTGATAAATACGGTGCAGCAGTTAAGATACCGGGATCTTATTATGATTCCGATACAAAGACCGTTAACTTTGTAAGCCGTGGGTTTTTCACAGTTGCAGTAGGCTGTGAAAAATGATGAAACATAAAAAATCATCGTTCACGTTAAAAAAACTGTAATTCATGTCGAAAAAGACAAAAACCGGTTTTCATTTGGTGTAATGATAGAGCTCATTTTAGTAAAAATGAGTTCATACCGTGAATGATGGAGGGGATAACAATCATCGTTTTAGAAGAAATATTAATGGCAAACGGCTTGACCGTGTTAATGATGTGGTTCCTTTTGTTTTGCAGACGAAAGAACAGAGAGAGCCTTCATGTGGGAGATAAAATATATGATGGAATAGCAATCGTAAATTTAGTGGGGGCATTGTCTGAAACCATTGCTTTTCTCGTAGATGGAAAACAGTTTACTGGCAGCCGGCAGATTAATTATATCTCTAACAGCATATGCTTTATAGGGACAGTCAGTATGGGTATGCTTTGGTGTATGTACGTGGAATTGCGTATCTATCGAAATTATAAAAGAATGGTTCAAAAAGCAGGAGTGGAGATATTTCCCTGGCTGGTAGAAGTAATTATGGTTTTATGTAATCTGTTTGGAACAGGGATTATGTTTAAAATATCCGGGGAGAATGTATACCAGAGAACTGCCGGTGCGCTGGTGGGATATATTTCGCTTGTCATATATTTTGCTTACAGTATCTATCTGGTGTATCATTCCAAAAAACAAGGGGTTAACCTGAATTTTTTCCCGGTGATCTATTTCGTTGGTCCTTGTTTTGCAGGTGTAGTTATCCAGTTCCTTTTTTATGGAATTACATCATCATGGGTGCTGGTTGCGGTCGCATTGATATTTGTGCAGATGCAGTCATACGCAGAGAGTTTGTATATGGATGAGCTTTCCGGATTATACAACCGGAGATATTTTAATGCGGTGCTTGCGGAAAAGAAAATTGCAAGCCATAAATCCTTATATGGAATCATGATGGATGTAAACGATTTCAAGTGTATTAATGACAATTTAGGTCATAGTACGGGCGATAAGGCTATTTGTACGTTGGGAAATATACTCATCAGATCCATACCGGATGATGGTATGGCAATCCGGTATGCGGGAGATGAGTTTATTGTGCTGCTGTCAGGTGTTGATACGGAGCGTGTCTTAGCGACAATGGAGGAGATTAACCATAATCTGTCCCGGTTTAATGAATCCGGGATAGAACCGTTTCGTTTAAGTGTTTCCATGGGATACACGGAATTTGGGACAGAAGATGATGCAGAAACTTTTTTAATGCATATGGATGAGAAAATGTATGAGGAAAAACGGAAATATCATATGCGAAAGAAATCAGCCGGTTTGGAAAATAAAGTATAGCATTACGTTCCTGCCATTTGTCTGATAACTGGTTGCAATGGCATAAGAAAAGAAAATATTATAATCATCAAACGAGTAGCAGACTGGTGTAAATCCGGTTTTGCTGCTCGTTTTTATATTTATGGTTATAGGCAGGGATGCTCCGGATTTCAAGACAGCAAATAACCGTGTTATGGTTGATGGAGAGGCATTTTTTGTTTTATGAGAAAACCAGTTACCCATATAGATAACTGGTTTTTAAGGGATAATGTTAATGAGTATGTGCGATAGTGGAGTTATCAAGAAGTGTTCGTAAGGCATCCTGAAGGACTTGTGAGCAGTTGATTCCGCGCTTGTCAGCAAGACGGACCATCCAACTTGGAAGAGAAACATTTTTTCGAACGGCGCGAGTATCTGTCTGGGCACGATATTCAATGGTATCTGCGGAAATCAGGGAACAGATTGTGCCGGCATCAACACTTAATTTTTCCTGTGGTGATGGAGGAGCAATCGGTTCGCCTTCATCCTCTGCAACAACAAGCCATGCGCTCATTGCATCGGTAATTTGGTCAATTGCATCAGAAAGACTATTGCCAGTAGTGATGCATCCAGGAAGATCAGGGACTTTTGCGTAGTATCCAGATCCGTCCTCGATAGGTGTAAACAAAGCTGTATAAATATATTTCATAGTAACCCTCCTATTTGGAAGCACTGAGTTGTTTAATCGTTTGTTGCCTTGGATTCATTATGTACCTCCTCGTATAATAAGTGTATAGCCAGTAGAAACGATGGTTATGCACTTATTCTTTCTATAGATTTATAGATGATCTGAGACACCTGGGATAATCCCTTTCCATCTCATCTACTTTGGTTATTAGTTACATAAGTTATTCTGTGGTATGATATCAGCAGAGTCTGATGTCTAGAGGCTCTGCTTTGCCTCCTTTCAGCCCGATCTCGGTGCCTGCTTAGAAAGCTTGCAGCCTGATTCATATGTCATATTCCGCTTACACAGATGTTTCATCCTCTGGCGTACAGCACCAGCAAAAGAGCTGCCAGAGTGTATGCTTATTACGCGAGGTTTCGGTCAGCATATGATTCCCAGGATAAACCTTTTACTTCAGATTCCAAGAATACTTAATCGGAAAGGCGGGTGATATCATGTTAAAGATTAACCCTTTATCTACGCTTTACGTCGGTATTGACGTCAGCTCAAAATCCAACTATGTTTGTGCTTTGGATTTTTTCAAAAATAAATACATAAACTCTTCTTTTGCTAACAATCAGCCCGGGGCTGAGGAATTAGCTTTGAAGATACTTGAGTGTTTAAATCAACACCCCGACTTAACTATGGTTGTTGCTGCTTTAGAATCAACTTCTGTTTACAGCATCCATATCGCTAATTATCTTTCTTCCTGTGAAGAATTGATGCGGTTCAAGCCTTACGTTTTCGTCCTGAACCCTAAATGTACTGCAAACTACAAGAAAAGCTATATAGGACTTGGTAAATCTGATCCTATTGATGCCTTTGTTATTGCAGACTATGCAAGAGCCGGAAACATTGAATCCGAGCCTTGGCGCGGCAGCCAGTTTCTTGCTTTGAAACGTCTCACACGGCATCGTCTTCACCTTGTTGAATGCATGACCAGGGAGAAAACTTATCTTATCTCCAATCTTTATCTGAAATTCAGCGAATTGCAGATGCTTGAAGGAGATGACCAGCCTTTCTGCGATATATATGGCGCTACATCTTCCAGTGTATTAATGGAATACCTTTCCCCGGAAGAAATTTTAGCTTCTTCCGAAGAAGATCTGATTGCATTCCTTGCTGAAAAAAGCCGCAACCGCATTAAGGATATAAGCAAGACCGCAGATTTATTAAAGAAAGCTGCCAGAGATTCTTATCGTCTGGATAAAGCTCTTTATGAGCCTTTAAATGTGTCTATTGCCAGTTCTTTCAACTGCATTG
>ENA-OPCO01002135-OPCO01002135.1-human-gut-metagenome-genome-assembly--contig:-NODE-2135-length-11629-cov-3.111889_pt1 | contig 11629 bp, 6 predicted proteins | sample MGYA00241562_ERZ501475 | MGnify/ENA primary metagenome ERZ501475 (study PRJEB25962, sample SAMEA2042627) | human gut metagenome | biome: human gut; feature: human-associated habitat; material: faeces... | reverse complement strand
CTGCATCGCCTGATTGCGGTATGTAAGGAAAGCTCTGCCAAGTATACAAGATCAAAACTTAGAAAGAGTCTGCCGGCTGATTTTTCTTATATTCTTGAAGAGCTTTTGAGTGAAAATAACCGTGTTGTAGAAAAAGAAGAATATTATAATGAAATCTTTGATACGATTATCCGCTTAAACAGAGCGAAAGAATTTATTGTTGCCATTGCCGGGGTTATTCAGAAGTTAGTTGTCACACGGCTTCATGTTATCGGAGATATTTTTGACCGAGGCGGGAGTGCGGACAAAATACTGGATTTATTGTATGATTATCATTCACTGGATATTGAGTGGGGAAATCATGATATCTTATGGATGGGTGCTGCCTGCGGAAATGATGCGTGCATATGCAGTGTGATTCGTAATAACCTCAAATATGATAATGTTGAAATTTTAGAAAATGCCTATGGAATCAGCTTAAGGCAGTTGATTCTTTTTGGTATGAAAACGTATGGAATTGAGGATGGCATAAAGGCAGCATTAGCAGCGGTTACCGTTATCCTTTTTAAGTTAGAGGGGCGGTTGATAAAGGCACATCCGGAGTATGAGATGAGTGACAGGCTGTTATTGGGGCAAATGGATGATACAAAAAATAAGGTTATGATTGAGGGCGAATGGGTCACTATGAATACCAATGTGTTTCCGACTGTAGATTTAGCAGATCCTTATGAATTAACAGAGGAAGAAACGGAAATTTTGCGGAAACTGCACCGGAATTTTGTGTCGAGCCAGCGTCTGCAAAAACATATTCGTTTTCTGTATGAAAAAGGAAGTATGTACAATGTATACAACGGAAATTTAATTTATCATGGGTGTGTTCCGGTTGATAAAAACGGAGCTTTTGATAAATTGTGCATTGATGGAAAATATTATCATGGGAAAGCGTTGTTGGATAAGTGCGAGGAAAAAGCAAGAGCCGCTTATTTGGACAACCCGGACAAAGATGATATTGATTTCATGTGGTTTTTGTGGGGCGGAGAAAAGTCGCCTTTGTGTGGAAGAAAACTTAAGACTTTTGAGCGTGAATACGTGGACAAAGAAAGTTTGTGGACGGAGGAGTCAAATCCTTATTACAGCAAGTATTATGATGAAAGTTTTTGCTGCCAGATTCTTCATGAATTTGGGCTTTATGATGACGATTCCCATATCATCAATGGACATACACCGGTCCATGCCATTGAAGGGGAAAATCCGGTCAGGGCAAAAGGAAGGCTGTTTGTGATTGATGGCGGTTTCTGCCGCTCCATGAATAAAGCGACAGGGATTGCCGGCTATACCTTGATTTTTAATTCGCATGGGTTAAGGCTGAAAGCGCATACCCCATTTACTTCAGTGGAAGACGCCTTGATGAATAATACGGATATTGAATCCTCTTCCGAGATTATCGAAAAAGATTTGCAGCGTATGTTTGTAAAAGACACAGACATTGGCAAACATTTGTTGGAGGAAATCAGTGATTTGAGAAAATTGCTTGAAAATTACCGCAGATTATAGAAAAGGCAGGATTTTTATTTCAAAAGAAGCATTAGGAAGGAGCTGTAAATTGATGAAGAAAGAAAACCGTGTTCAACAGGAGAAAAGGTGAAACAGGCAGCAGAGGATGTGTTTAACAAAAGTGAACAGGAATTAGGAAATGCTTTTGAAGATGTGAAGCAGAATTTCCAAGGTGGAACGGGAAGTACACCTCCACCATATTCCGGTGGCAGATTAAAAGAAGACCGCTCGCTTGTTACATACATTTTACTTTCACTGGTTACCTGTGGCATATACGGTTATTACTTCATTTACAAATTGGCTGAGGAAGTTAATATTGCCTGCGAGGGAGATGGTGAGCAGACTTCAGGACTTGTTGCATTTATTTTACTGTCATTCATTACCTGCGGTATTTATGCTTATTACTGGTACTACAAATTGGGTAATCGTTTGGCGGCAAACGCCGTTCGTTACAATTTAAATTTCCAGGAAAATGGTACGACCGTATTGATGTGGTGCATTTTTGGTGCTTTCCTATGTGGTATCGGACAGTTTGTTGCAATGCATATTTTGATTAAAAACTCAAATATGATTTGTGCTGCATACAACCGTTCCAAAGGATTATAACTGTTTACAAGGAAAAGAATATGTGATAAGATAAGAACAACCCGCAAAGAGGGAGTAGTTCCGCGCCAAAAGGTGAGGTGTAGATTTCGTCAGTACGATTTGAAAGAATCCGGAATTTACGGAACAAATTAGATTTGTTGAACAAGACTTTTTGTGCATGTGTTTTGCATGCACAAAAAGTCTTTTTTTATTGAGGCGGGCTGCGAACTTTGAAATTGTTATTAATCAGAGAAAGGAAAGAAAAGATGAAAGAAATTTACCAGATGACTAGGGAAGAAATACTCCAAAACCAACATGTCTCGGAGAAAGGCCTGACAGAAAGCAGGGTGCAGGAAATAAGGCAGAAAATAGGGGAAAATCAGTTACAAGCAACAAAGAAAAAAAGTCCGGTGCGCATTTTTGCGGAGCAGTTTCAGGATTTGCTGGTTATTATTTTAATGATTGCCGCAGTTGTGTCGATGTTATCCGGAAATGTGGAGAGTACGGTTGTAATCTTTGTTGTTATTGTGATGAATGCTGTGCTTGGAACGGTTCAATATCTCAAGGCAGAAAAATCGCTTGATTCTCTCAAGGCACTTTCATCACCACATGCAAAAGTACTTCGTGATGGTAAAAAAATGAAAATCTTTTCTAAAGAGATTGTACCAGGGGATATTCTTCTTCTGGAAGCAGGGGACATGATTGCAGCAGATGGACGTATTTTGGATAATTATTCGCTTCAGGTTAATGAAAGTTCTCTTACCGGAGAATCCACAAATGTGGATAAATCAGAAGATACTATTGAGGAAGAGGTGGCATTGGCAGACCGAATCAACATGGTATATTCCGGTACATTGGTTGCGCAGGGACGTGCGGTGGTGTTAGTAACGGCGACAGGAATGAAAACGGAGATGGGAAAGATTGCGGAACTCATGAATGCCACGCAAGAGAGGAAAACACCTTTGCAGGAAAGTTTAGATGATTTTGGGAAAAAGCTTGCTATTGTAATCATGATTATTTCCACAATAGTGTTTGTGCTGAGAATTTGTCAGAAACAGCCAATACTGGATTCACTAATGTTTGCTGTGGCTCTTGCTGTGGCGGCAATTCCGGAGGCGCTTAGTTCTATTGTTACGATTGTGCAAGCCATGGGAACAAGGAAAATGGCAGAGGAGAATGCCATTATTAAGGAATTAAAAGCGGTGGAAAGCCTCGGGTGTGTGTCAGTAATCTGTTCGGATAAGACAGGAACGCTGACACAAAACAAAATGACGGTAACAGATATATATATTAATCATACTGTTGTTAAGCCAGAGAGCCTTAAGCTTACGGAACCGCTTCACAGAATTTTTTTGTACAACGCGATTTTGAATAATGACGCCTCCGTTCAAATGAAAAAGGAAATTGGAGATCCCACAGAGAGCTGTCTTTTGACAATGGCACAAAAAGCCGGATTGACAAAGGCTGGAATTTCGGAAGAGGTCATTCGTGAAATGATACCAAGAATGGAAGAACTTGCTTTTGACTCAGAACGTAAGCTTATGAGCACCAAATACCGCCTGCATGGTATAACGATGATTCTAACGAAAGGTGCAGTTGATGTTTTACTGGAACGATGCGTAAAATGTGCCGAGATTGGTGGAAATCGTGATATGACTGACAAGATGAAAGAGAAAATTTTGCAACAGAATCAGAAGTTTTCTGAAAATGGTCTCCGAGTACTTGCTTTTGCATATAAAGAGGTTAATGAGGGCAAGAAACTGACGTTGGAGGAGGAAAATGGATTTATCTTTGTCGGTTTGGCAGCAATGATTGATCCACCGAGAGAGGAAGCAGTGGATGCTGTACAGACAGCCAGACAGGCTGGAATTCGCACAGTTATGATTACCGGAGATCATAAAGTAACAGCAGAGGCAATTGCGGAAAAGATAGGCATTTTCCAAAAAAATGATTTGGCGGTGACGGGACAGGAATTGGATGCTATGAGTGACGAAGAATTAGATGGGCTTTTGGAAGAAATTTCTGTTTATGCAAGGGTTTCACCGGAAAACAAAATACGAATTGTGAGAAACTGGCAAAAGAAAGGCCGCATTGTAGCTATGACAGGAGATGGAGTTAATGATGTGCTAGCGTTAAAATGTGCTGACTGTAGTGTGGCTATGGCATCGGGAAGCGAGGCAGCAAGCAATGCGGCACAGGTAGTTCTTTTAGACTCAGATTTTTCCAAAATGCCTCAGGTTGTGCTTGAGGGCAGGCGTGTGGTTAATAATATACAGAGGTCAGCTTCTCTGTTTCTTGTTAAAAATATATTCTCGATATTAACGACAATATTTACACTTATAGCGGCTAACCTTTATCCGCTTTATCCAACTCAATTGTCACTGCTTGGAGCATTTACAATTGGAACACCGGCATTCTTTCTGGCATTACAGCCTAATAAGAATATAATACGTGGGGATTTCCTTACGAATGTCATTATAAAGGCACTGCCCGCAGGAATAACTGATTTTATTATGTTGGCGGTGATATCGATACATGGTGCAGTTATTGGAATGAGCAATGAGCAGATATCAACAGTTGCAATAATAGTACTTCTTATAATCGGAATGATGTCACTTATAAGAATATGCAGGCCATTTGACTGGCTGAGGGCATTGGTATGTATTGCGATGGGGGTTGGAATTGCAATATGTCTATTATTCTTTAAGAAGATATTTGCAATCGCAGCTATCAATATGGTAATGCTTAATATGATTATTGTGTATGCAGTTGTTGCAGTTGGACTGTTTGTACTGATGTGCAGGATTGTAGGCACAGTAATAGAATATATTGAAGGTCATAGCAGAAGATTTAGAAAGCTTCTTAAGGGGTAGCTGCAAGATTTATAAAGATTGGTGGAGCTCTTGGTTGTATCGGATTGAATATATAAAATGTATATAATATGCAAAGATATATAATATGCAAAAGATATATAATGTATAAAATGTATGGATTATGCCGCTGTGGCTGGATTATAATCCATACATTTTTAATTTTAAAAGGCAGATTTATTTTCCAGCCGCCTTTTTAGAATAGTCAGTTGTTACAAGCTTTTCATAAGGCACATCACTGCCAAGCTCGCCAGACTGCTTTAATATGTCTTTAAGAAGCTCAAAGCTTTTCTTTTCAAAGATAGTGTCGCCCTTCCATGTATCCTGCGTCTTGTAACGGTCAACAATGGTTGTTATAGTATCAAGGTCGGTTTCAGGAAACTGTGGAGCGATAACTTCTGCGATTTCACTGCTGGTGTGGGAATTGACGTAGTCAAGGCCTTTCTGGATAGCGTTAGTAAAGCCTTGGATTACATCAGGGTGTTTTTCAATAAAGCTTTTGTTAGCACAGTAGGCAGTATAAGGAACATATCCGCTGTCAGTACCAAGAGAAGCTACTACATAGCCTTCCTTCTGCTGTTCAAGGAGCGTTGCAGAAGGCTCAAATTCTACAGTGTAATCAGCTATTCCTGATGTGAAAGCGGCTGCTGTAGAACCAAAGTCAACATTTTGAAGTATTGTAAGGTCATCTACAGGAGATATTCCATTTTTCTTAAGGATATATTCGAAAAGCATCTGAGGCATACCGCCGGCTCTGCCACCAAGAACTGTCCTGCCTTTAAGATTATTCCATTTAAAATCAGTTTCATTATCGCGGGATACAAGAAAATTGCCTGCACGTTGGGTAAGCTGGGCGAAGTTGACAGCGTAGTCGGTAGAACCTTCCTGATATACATATATAGAACTTTCTGAACCCATAAAACCGATATCAGCTTCTTTTGATACAAGAGCGGTCATTACCTTATCAGCACCAAAGCCTGTGACAAGATTAAGGTCAATGCTCTCATCTTCAAAATATCCAAGCTCAATAGATACATATTGTGGTGCGTAGAATATAGAATGGGCAACCTCGCTGAGTGTAATCTTAACTGTAGAATTATCGGTATCTTTTCTGCACGCAAATGCACTCATTATCATCATTACACATAACAGCATAGCAATGACACGTTTGATTGTCTTCAATAAAATCCTCCATTCTAAATGTATAAAACACATTTTTATCTGTTCAATAATTATATTATTCAGATGAATTAATATATGTGATTAAATCTGTGAAAAATGTTAAAAAAGCTAATTATTTAGTTGGCTAAATATATTAAATATGTTAAAATAAACTATAAAAAAAGTAGCAATGAATGGAGGTCGTTTTGTTATGTTTGGAAAAAATAGAACAGCACAAGACACATTAGGCAATGACAGAGAATTATTATTGCAGGCTATGGATAAGATAATAGCCGGCGATTTCAGTGAGGTCTCTGCTGAAGGTTTTAGAGATCCTATATATGCAGAAAAGCTTAACCAGATGATTGGTGCATATAAGAAAGCTAATAATAATTATATTATGAGACTTAATGAGGCAATGCAGTCTATAGGAGATAATTCATATGTTAAGAATATGCTTGATCAGGTGTATACACAACAGCAGTCTATAACAGATATGAATTCTTCAAGCCAGATACTTAAGGAGTCAATTGGTAATATTTCAGACGCAATGGGTGAGATTCGTGATAATACCCACGATATGTTACAGGTGTCACAGAGTAGTGCTGCTAATATGAACGACAGTATAACAGTCGTTAATGAATCATCACAGAAGATAGCAGATATTAATAACCAGGTTAATGCATTCCACGAGAAGATTAATAAGATCGGCGAGATTGTTGATATCGTTAAGAAGGTAGCAAGCCAGAGTAATCTTCTTGCACTTAATGCTTCAATTGAGGCTGCAAGAGCAGGTGAAGCAGGAAAGGGCTTTGCAGTAGTTGCTGATCAGGTAAGACAACTTTCAAGCAATACATCTGAGTCGGCAGAAGATATTGTTAAATATGTCAATGAACTTAAGCAGGATATTGAAGTGCTTGCTAATTCAATGAATGAGACAACGGTCAAGTTATCAGAAGGTAATGAAAAGGTAGAGATATCATTAAGAGATATTGAGCGAATGAATGAACAGATGGTAGCAATCAATGCTTCTGTAGAAAGCATTTTCAATGACATTGACAGACAGTCAGAGACAACAACAGAATTTACTAATCAGGTACAGACAATAGCAGATTCTTACGGAATGCTGACTAAGGAATGTACAGAGACTGGTACCCATATATTCAAGATAGGAAGATACATAGATACCTGCCGAAGCGATATGTTCAGGGAAGCTGGTAAAGTAACAACTCAGGATATGTTAAAAATATTCGAGATTGACCACTTTATTGTTATGTGGAGAGTGTATAACAATGTCGCAGATTTCGAGAGATTAAAGATAACACAGCTTAACAATCAAGACAGTTGTAAGCTTGGTAAGTGGATGCATGCACAGACAGATCCTAAGATTACAGGAAGTCAGGAATTCAAGAAGCTTGATTCTGCACACAGACTTGTTCACAAGTATGCTTGTGATTCTTGGATGGCTAAGGATAAGGGAGATGCTGCTGCAGCTATTGCGGCATTTGAAAAGTGCCGTGAAGCTTATGGAGAATTCAAGAAGGCTATCGGTGAGATGAGGAGCTATATGAGAACAATTGGATATACAGATGAGACTAAGATAGTTATCTTCAGGAATTAGTTAAATATAATCACAGATTATAAGATAAGCTGGAATTTACATAGCTGTCTTTAATGCAGGATATGCCTTAAGGATATAAGCTTGTAGAATTCCAGCTTCGACAGGTAGTCGGCACAGCTTTTTTTATTTATAAAATTTAATTATTTATATACTATTTATATATGGGATTTAATTAACAAAATTTAACCACATATATAATGGATTTTAATAATAAAACTCAATCATCTATATACTGGACTTTTTAATAATAAGAGTTCATAATATAAGTTATGAATAAATAATGATATATTCGTGATTACTATGACAAGCAGGTATGCATTAAGACTGCCTGTTGTCCCTTCGCAATACAGCAATGTTGTATTAAATTGCGTAAGAATGGAGATTGTTATGAGAGAGGTATATGTAATAGGACATAAGAACCCGGATACAGATTCGGTGTGCTCAGCAATATGCTATTCCAGACTGAAAAATCTGATTACTGGAAGTGAGGATTATATTCCTAAAAGAGCAGGACATCTTAACGAAGAAACTCAGTATGTTCTTGAAAAATGTGGTGTAAAACCTCCTGCATATATTAAAGATGTTAGACCTCAGGTAAGAGATATTGATGTCAGGAAGATAAGTGGAATATCGGAAGATCTTTCAGTAAGAAATGCGTGGAAATTAATGAAAGAAAGAGGTGTTGAGACACTTCCTATCATTGAAGATGATAAGCTGAAAGGACTTGTTACAATCAGTGATGTTGCTAAGTCATATTTTGAAATGTATGACAGTGATATATTATCTGTTTCAGGCACAAGTCTCAGTAATATCGTGGATACCCTTAAGGGCGAAGTTATAACTGGTGATATAGATAAGCATTTTAATAAGGGGAAGATGATTATTGCTGCCGCCAATCCTGATATGATGGAAAATATGATTGAAGAGGGTGATTTTGTAATTCTTGGCAATAGATATGAGTCACAATTATGTGCTATTGAGATGGAGGCGGGATGTCTTATAATATGTGAGGGTGCAAAGGTATCAAGCACAATAACCAAGATAGCTGCACAGCATAATTGTGTTATAATATCGACAGCGTATGATACATATACAGTTGCAAGACTTATTAATCAGGCCATTCCTGTAAGTTTCTTTATGAAGCAGGAAGCACTTATTAAGTTCAAGCTAAACGATTTTATTGAAGATATACAGGATATAATGGCTAAGAAGCGTTACAGGGATTTCCCAATTGAGGACGATACAGGCAGATATGTCGGTATGATTTCAAGAAGAAATATTATTAAGACCGATAAGAAGAAGATAATTCTTGTAGACCATAATGAAAAAAATCAGGCTGTATTTGGTATTGAGGATACTGATATATTAGAGATAATAGATCATCACAGACTTGGCTGCATACAGACGATAACACCTGTATTTTTCAGAAATCAGCCGCTTGGCTGTACTGCAACAATAATATATCAGATGTACTGTGAGCATAATATAGATATTGATAAGACGACAGCCGCACTGTTATGTTCGGCAATAATATCAGATACGCTTATATTAAAATCACCAACCTGCACACACTATGATGTTGATGCCTGTCAGGTATTAGCTGATATAGCTGGTATTGATATAGAAGAATACGGCAGGGAAATGTTCAGGGCAGGAAGTAATCTTTCCGACAAATCAGAAGAAGAGATATTCTATAGGGATTACAAGAAGTTCTCAATTGGAGAGATAACTGTAGGTGTTGGACAAGTAAATTGTATGAGTCAGGAAGAGATAGAGGGGCTTATTAAGAAAGAAGCTTCTTATATCACAAGTGTTACGGATAAGTCAGATGAGATAAATATTGCATATCTTCTTCTGACAGATGTAATGAAAGAGACATCTTATGTTATGTTATCAGGTAAGAATGCTGAACAGGTGCTTATGCAGGCATTTAACCTTGATGAGATAACCAACAATTATGTAATACTTCCTGGTGTTGTTTCGCGTAAAAAGCAGTTCCTGCCAGCTATAGTTGAGGTATTACAGCAATAATGTGAAGGTGAGGATATATAGCAGTAATTAGTAATTTGCAGGTATAGTTGATGTAGATATATAGTGGTAATGCACAGGTATAGCTGATGTAAATATATAGCAGTAATTAGTAATTTGCAGGTATAGCTGATGCAGATATAATGTGGTATTGCATATGTATAACAGTATTATAAATTGGTATTGTATATATAGTGATATTACAGATTAGAAAGTGTATATATGCACAGAAATGAGGAGTAACAACAATGAAGAAGTTAATGAGAAATGACCCTTGCTGGTGTGGCAGTAAAAAGCCTTATTGTGAATGCCATATGGATTTTGATAAGAAAATTGAAATGTACAGAAAGAAATTCCACAAAGTTCCACCAAGAAGCATTATAAAGAATGAAGAACAGCTTCAGGGTATGAGAGAGAGCAGTAAGATTAATATTGCTGTACTTGATTATGTAGCTGAGAACATTAAAGTGGGTATGACAACACAGGAAATTGATGAGATGGTGTATGAAAAGACAACAGCTATGGGTGGAATTCCAGCACCTCTTAATTATGAAGGATTTCCAAAGAGTGTGTGTACATCTATTAACAATGAAGTATGTCACGGTATTCCATCATCTAATATAGTATTAGCAGATGGTGATATCGTAAATGTTGACTGCTCAACAATTCTTAATGGCTATTTTTCAGATTCTTCAAGAATGTTCTGTTTAGGAAATGTTGCACCAGAGCATAAGAAGCTTGTAGATGTTGCAAAGGAATGTGTGGAGCTTGGACTTGCACAGGTTAAGCCCTGGGGACATCTGGGGGATGTTGCAGATGCAATAAGCAAGCACGCCAAGGAAAATGGATATTCAGTGGTTCGTGAAGTGGGCGGACACGGAATTGGTCTTGAATTCCACGAAGAACCTTGGGTAAGCTATGTTACACCAAAGGGAAGCGAAATGCTTCTGGTTCCGGGTATGATCTTTACCATCGAACCAATGATCAACGAAGGCAGTCCGGAATTCTTTGTTGATGAAGACAATGACTGGACGGTTTATACCGAAGATGACGGACTTTCTGCTCAGGTAGAATACATGGTCCGCATTACAGATGATGGTGCTGTCGTTATGACAAAATAATTTTTTATTACAAAAAGGACCGGATGGCGAACTGCCATCCGATCCTTTTACTATTACTATTTATCTTATATTTCTAATTCTGTTTTGCGTTTTTTCTACGTTCATCCAGTTCTTTTCTGACTGTCGGATAGATTTTATCAATTCCCATGAATAAGTACCAGATGATAAGTACAATTACTGTAATTACCAGTGGCAGATACAGGAACAGTCCTTTGATTGCGAAGATTGCACTTGCTGACTGAACGGCTGCTGTTCCGTCATAATGTCCGGCTGCCAGGATCCATCCAAGTGCTGCTGTCCCAAGACCTGTTCCGATTTTCTGTCCAAAGCTGGTTACACTGTAAGTAAGTCCTTCTTCTCGGATTCCGTCTTTCCATTCACTGTAATCCACTACGTCTCCAACAATTGCGAACAGGCAGGAATACAATGCCGCATGACCAATTCCCTGTAAAACCAGTCCTCCATAAATCATCGGAAGATTGACCGGTCCTGCAATTTCAAGAATAAGTCCTGCTCCATAGAACAGGAATCCCACAAATAGTGCTTTAATCTTTCCAAATTTTTTTGCAAAAATAGGGATCAGCATGATCGTAAGGATCGTTGGGATATAGTTAAATAATGTCATTGTACTGTTGATCATCTCATTGCCAAGTACATATTTTGCATAATAAATTCTTGATCCACCGGTAAGTCCGAGTGATGTATAAATA
>ENA-OPCO01002130-OPCO01002130.1-human-gut-metagenome-genome-assembly--contig:-NODE-2130-length-11647-cov-14.601881_pt1:7500-11647 | contig 11647 bp, 9 predicted proteins | sample MGYA00241562_ERZ501475 | MGnify/ENA primary metagenome ERZ501475 (study PRJEB25962, sample SAMEA2042627) | human gut metagenome | biome: human gut; feature: human-associated habitat... | reverse complement strand
GTGGGCTAGAGCAAGGATTTGAGTTGGGCGATGACACCGAATGGGTGGGATACTTGGGGTGTCTAGAATGATGAGTTATTCATTTTGAGATGGCTTTGTGAAAGTGCTTGGGTGTCGCTGAGAGGACTTATACTGTGAGACAACACAGTGAGTGTGGGCTAGAGCAAGGATTTGAAATCACCCATGATGTGAAATGGGTGGGATGATTGGGGCGACATAACTTGGTGAAACATTCATTTTGAGATGGGTTTGTACTTTTAGGTGGAGAGTCGCTGAGAGGAGATGGGCTGTGTGCTGCGAGGACGAAGCAAAGCCTTGGGTGTGGAAGGCCATCTGAGGCAAGTAGGGATCCAAGGGTATGGAAGGCGCCCTATGGATACCCTATGGGATACCATGTGGAGTACCCTATGGGGTACATTGTGGAGACCTAGGAACCCTAGGGGGTACCCTCAGAACCCCTGGATCCTCGAGAGAGACTCAAGAGAGACTCAAGAGAGACTCAAGAGAGACTCAAGACAGTCTCAAGACAGTCTCCACAACTCCCAAAGCATGGATCCCAAAGAGCGAGAAGAGTGAGATGAGGACAGATACAACTCACTCAAGCAGCAAGAGCAGCAGCAACAAGAGAAAGAGCGACACGAAAGGAGAGGGTGGGAAGTGAGCTAGGGCATGAGGATGGAGTGAAAGAGGAAGGCCTTTCTCTCCGACTCATGAGTGTGTGGAGTGTGATCCTTTGGGATCCATTGGGATCCATTGGGAACCCCTGGGTGTGGAAGGCCATCTGAGGGAAGTGTCATGTCACGTGACATGTCCGAATGCATGGAATCAAGTGAGTAACCATGAAGACATGACATGACATCACACAACCACACACCATCACACCTCTCCAGAGCGGCCCTGCGGGGCCATCCACCCTTACTATTCTAATTATTACAACCCTCTCTGAACAGCTCTGACGAGCTGTCAACAGCTCTGACACAGCTGTCAGCAGCTCAAACAAAGCTGTCAGCAGCTCTGACGAACTGTCAGAAAGGGTCCAGACCGCCCCTGACGGGGCAGTCTGCACAGAGGAATGACGACTCCCCTGTCATTCCCCTTTCTTTCCCTGCTGAGTCCATGGAAGGCTGGACTCACTCCTTCTCTTCTCCCTTCATGCTTCATGGAAGGAGACTGCCTAGTCGAAGCGTGCGTTCTTGCGTCAACACGCGAACAATGGAGTGTGGCGGGGGTTGCGATGGTGTTCGGGTGGAAGGCTGATGGCATGCTCACCCTGACGGGTGGGACATACCCTCACTGAAGTGAGGGTGGTGGGTGAAAGGGTCACCTTCACGCATGCGTCTGTCTTCTATCGGATCTGTCTTCTCCGTTTTCTGGAGCGTCCTGCGGACCGCTGGGACGGCTAGAAGGAGAAGAAAGAGAAAACAAACACCTCTCAATCCTCTAAACACTGTATTGTACTAGGCTATCTCCTCCTACTATAGGCCTAAGGCCATGAGGCATGGGAAGGGGGGAGAAAGAGAAGAGAGAAGGGAAAGAAAGGAGAGAGGAGGAGAAGAGGGGGAGAAAAAGGGACTTGAAAACCCCATTGGGGTTACGGGGGTACTAGTAGAGCGTGCGCAGGGCGCGCATGCGCGCCCAAGCACGCCCCGCGATTTGGCGCCGCCTTAGCGAGGCGAAGCCGAGGCGAAGCCGAGGCGCCGCCTCGCTTAGAGCGGCAGTGACAAATCGCCTGTTCAGGCCGCGACCCAAAATGAAAGAGCGCACGGTCCTCTCTCTCCTGTCCAAATTTGAAGCCTCTAGCTCGCTTCCTCATCGAGATATTCGCGTTTGAAATTAACTGATCCACTTGAGGAGAGGGTCATTTTTGACTCAAGGGAGATGGAATTATGGGTGACTAGGAGTGGTCAGTTGAGTTGGGTTGGATGCCTAATGGTGAATAATGGATGTTGGGATGATGGCATGACATGTCATGAGATGTCATGTGATGATGCATCATGCATGCATCATGCAACATGCATGTCCATGACATGTCCATGACATGTCCATGACACTTGCAACATGATGAGAGATCACTTAAGAATGGCATGACTCCGAATCGAGGCAAAATGCACATAACTGAGAAAGATACGCTCAAGATACGCCTCGATTTCTGACACAACCAACCATGCAACATTGTGTTGCACATGTGCGTTCAAGAGTACTCCTTTAGAACTACAAATGGGTGGAAGGGCGAAGCAGGAACACAAAGGAACACAAGGAACACAATTGGAAACACATCCTTTTTCACCTCCTCAGCCCTCCTTATGAGTCCCAAACAGGTCCGTTGGAAGTGTTTTGAGTTGGGGAAGAGTCACCCTCCATATGGCTTCATGGCAACAAGTGATTGCCGAAATCGTGATCTGCGATTACCCCCATCTCTCAAAACTAAGTAGAGAATTGAACAGATCTCAAAAGGCCGCATCTGAAAATGGTGCATATGTCGGGGTTTCGCCAAACACGAAGCCAAACCCAGTTCGCAAAGTAGCAAATTGATCAAAGTGACGAACTGTAGGAGTCTAGGTAGTTACCAACGAACCTTCAACTTGTCAAATAGGTTGGACACTTCCCATGACTTGGCTATTGGAGGGTGTAGAGTTGTAGCACTAGGTAGGGGGAGGTTGGGGCTGAAAGGGGGTGAGGAACGAAAGTGAAAGTCGAGACATGCTGTGCATCATGCAATCGCGACTTCCACCGATCCCTTAGAAGTGATGTTGGTTGGAAAGGGCTCAAAGAGGAGAATTGAATGGTATGTGTTTGGGGCGAATGGGAGGAGTTTCGTGAATGGAAAAGGAGCAAAGAATGTTTTGAAGTGGGAGCGAGAAGGCGTGCAATTCGCCTTGCTGAAAGGGTTAGGGTTGAAGGCTGTGCACTGCTGTGCAATGCACTGCACTGCACTGTGAACTTGTCAAAGTAGTCAAGGGTAACTTGTCAAAGTGAATGACAACCCCCCAAACCTTATGGGACATAGGGTCAATACGGGAGATGGAATGGTTGGGGCATCCCTCAGGAGAGTTGCTATAGGAGGCTCCAATGTCCACAAACCTTGCTTCCCTCCTCGAGTACTGAGTGGGTAGTATGGAAAGATTGCGAATTTTTGAAAAATGAAAAGTGTGAAAAGGGTGAAAGGGAAAGGAAGAGGGAGTTGTCCTCAGTTGGAATTTGAAAGGGTTTTGAATTTGGACGAGGTCGAAATTTTACACAAGTCCTATAGTACCCTCCTGTGGACCGAGTGACTCAGTAGGTTGGTGGTCCATAGGGAGTGGGTTAAGTTTGGTATGGGAGTGGACTTTGCGAAATTTTGAAAAATGTCAAAGTTGGGAAGAAGGCAAAATAAGAAAGAGGGAAGTGTCCTCAGTATGGATTTGAAAGGGTTTTGAATTTTGAAGAGGTCGAGTTTTGGGGTGAGGTCTAATGGTAGAGTCCAATGTCCATCAACCTTGCTTCCCTCCTCAGTCCCTAGAGACTAGGGTGGACTTACTATGGAAAGGGAGTTTGTGAAAAATTTGAAAAACACAAAGTCCGAAAAGGGTGAAAGGGAAAGGAAGAGGGAGTTGTCCTCAGTATGAATTTGAAAGGGTTTTGAATTTGGAAGAGGTCGACCCAAAGTCATTTTGTATGGGAGGGTCCAATGTCCATCAACCTTGCTTCCCATCACGATCCTTGGACCACTGAGGAAGTGTACTGTGGGAGGTGGGAAATGTGAAAAATGCAAAGTCCGAAAAGGGTGAAAGGGAAAGGAAGAGGAAGTAAAGTGTAGCACGAATATGAAAGGGTTTTGAATTTGGAGAGGGTCGAGTTTTGGGGTGAGGTCCTATGGGAGGGTCCAATGTCCTCCAACCTTGCTTCCCTCCTCAGGTACTGACTGGTTACTATGGGAAGTGAGTTTGTGAAAAATGTGAAAAACACAAAGTCCCAAAAGAACTAGTTAGTAAGTAAGAGGAACATAAGTGTAGCACGGATTTAAGAGGGCATTCCATTCTGACCACCTCGACCCAAAGTCATTTTGTATGGGAGGGTCCAATGGACCACCAACCTTGCTTCCCTCCTCATGTACTGAGTGGGTCCATACAAAATAATGGTGCACAAAATATTAACCCCTATCAAAACC
>ENA-OPCO01002118-OPCO01002118.1-human-gut-metagenome-genome-assembly--contig:-NODE-2118-length-11679-cov-2.900465_pt1 | contig 11679 bp, 10 predicted proteins | sample MGYA00241562_ERZ501475 | MGnify/ENA primary metagenome ERZ501475 (study PRJEB25962, sample SAMEA2042627) | human gut metagenome | biome: human gut; feature: human-associated habitat; material: faeces... | reverse complement strand
TTTACCAGTGTGAGCAGGTTACGTTTGCTCATCAGGGTGTAGCTTAGGTTCAGTTTGTTGAATTCAGTCTGACGGGGACGGTTGTCGTTCAGGTCTTTTCCTTCTTTCAGCCAGTCGATGAAGAGGTCGTAGAGCGGACGGTGCACCACAAACTCAAGTGTACACAGAGAGTGAGTTACTCCTTCAAAGAAGTCACTCTGTCCGTGGGCGAAGTCATACATCGGATAAGCCTTCCAGGTAGTGCCTGTACGGTGGTGCGGATGTTTTACGACACGATAGATGATCGGGTCGCGGAAGTGCATGTTAGGATTGGCCATGTCGATTTTGGCACGGAGTACCATAGCACCTTCTTCTATTTCACCGCTGTTCATCTTCTTGAAAAGTTCCAGACTTTCTTCGATAGGGCGGTCGCGGTAAGGGCTGTTTACACCTGCCTGGGTGGGAGTACCTTTTTGTTGGGCAATCTGTTCGGCAGTTTGCTCGTCAATATATGCTTTTCCTTCCTCGATGAGGCGGATGGCGAAGTCCCATAATTGCTGGAAATAGTCGGAAGCGTAGTATTCGTTTCCCCATTGGTAGCCCAGCCATTGAATATCTTCTTTGATGGCTTCTACATATTCCACATCCTCTTTGGTCGGATTTGTGTCGTCGAAACGAAGGTTACATACGCCGCCATGCTTGGCAGCGATGCCGAAGTCAAGGCAAATAGCTTTGGCATGACCGATGTGAAGGTATCCGTTCGGTTCGGGCGGGAAGCGTGTCTGCACTTTTCCACCATTTTTACCTTCTTTCAAGTCTTTCTCTACTGCCTGTTCAATAAAGTTCAAGCTTTTCTTTTCGCCTGCTTCTTCGTTTTTAATATCTGTCATAACGGTTAATGTTATCTGTATTTAGGCTACAAAAGTAGGACATTTTTTTTATTTAACCGGAATATAACCGCTCTTTTTTATAATGTCCTGTCCGTCGGACGAGAGAATAAACTGAATCAGGGGTGAGACTTGTTCCTTATTTTTTACATTATAGTAGTAATAAAGCGGGCGCACGATGGGGTAGGTCTTATTGGTGGCGTTCTCTACCGTAGGCGTGGCATAGTGGGTGCCGTCGTATGATACGGAAAGCGTTTTGACACGGGGAGATACGTATGCCAGTCCGACATATCCGATGGCTCCTTTGGTCTGGCTGACAGACTGGATGATGGCACCCGTTGCCGGCATAGAAAGGCTGCTTGCCATGTAGTTTTTATTTTTCAGTACGCTCTCTTTGAAAAATTCGTAAGTACCGGACGATGTTTCGCGCGAGTAAACCACTATTTTGCGATCGTCTCCGCCTACCTGTTTCCAGTTGTTTATCTTCCCCCGGAAAATGTCTTCCAGTTGTTGGCGAGTCAGCTGCTTTACCGGATTGGAGGGATGCACCACCACGGCAAGAGCATCGTAGGCTACAATCACTTCGTCTACTTCTTCTCCGGCTCCTTTTATTTTCATCTTTTCGCTGAACTTGATCGGGCGTGAAGCCATTGCGATGTCCGTTGTATGATCCATTAAAGCGGAGATACCTACACCGGTTCCGCCACCGGTCACTGTGACACGGGCCTCCGGATGCTGGTTCATAAACCGCTCTGCTGTCTGTTGTGCGACAGGCAGTACCGTATCGCTACCTTTAATACGTTGTGCGTTGGCACCGAGCGAGAGTAAGGAAAGGGCGATTAATAAGTTTCTTCTCACTTTCATATTTCTTCGTTTTATTAACGTTGCAAATTAAGCAATCGGATATTACATTTTCATTTCATCCGGAGTGGAAATGATACTTGTAACACAAACGTAACATGATTGAAACATTTCCTTCAAACGTTAGTCACACCTCCTTAATAAAGAGATGCTTTCTTTGCATCAGAAATCATAGCAGGTATATGAAAAAGGTATTTGAAAAGATTATAGAAGGAATGTTGACTTGTAGCGGCTTTGTGACAAGTATTACTATTCTGCTGATTGTACTCTTCCTTTTCACTGAAGCTTTCGGGCTGTTCAAGAGTAAAGTGATTGAAGAGGGATATGTGTTGGCGCTGAATAAGAGTAACAAAGTTAGTGTGTTGAGCCCTGCACAGATAAAGGATGTTTTTGATGAGGAGATTACAAACTGGAAGGAACTCGGTGGGGAAGATCTCCCTATCCGGGTTTTTCGTTTGGAGGATATAACGCAATATTGTACGGAAGAGGAGTTGGGACCTGCTTATGAATATGCAGGCGACAAGATTACGGAGCTGGTGGAGAAAACACCCGGCATCGTAGCTTTTGTTCCGCAGAAATTTATTGTTCATCCGGACGCGGTACATTTCATAGAGGATAACACTATTTCCGTAAAGGATGTATTTGCGGGTGCCGAATGGTTTCCTACGGCCACTCCGGCTGCTCAATTCGGCTTTTTGCCGTTGATTACCGGGACGTTGTGGGTGAGCCTGTTTGCCATCCTTTTTGCTTTGCCGTTCGGGCTGTCGGTTTCTATCTATATGTCTGAAGTGGCAAATCCGAAAGTGCGGAACTGGCTGAAACCGATTATCGAACTGTTGAGTGGTATTCCTTCCGTTGTTTATGGCTTTTTCGGATTGATTGTCATTGTTCCGTTGATTCAGAAATTGTTTGATCTTCCGGTAGGAGAGAGTGGCTTGGCGGGAAGTATCGTACTGGCCATTATGGCATTGCCTACTATTATAACGGTGACGGAAGACGCGATGCGCAACTGTCCGCGTGCAATGCGGGAAGCGAGTCTGGCATTGGGCGCTTCGCAATGGCAGACGATATATAAGGTAGTGATTCCTTATTCTATTTCGGGGATTACATCCGGTGTGGTACTCGGTATCGGACGTGCTATCGGGGAGACGATGGCAGTATTGATGGTGACGGGTAATGCGGCTGTGATTCCGACAACAATCCTTGAGCCTTTGCGTACCATTCCGGCTACGATTGCGGCCGAACTGGGAGAAGCTCCTGCGGGAGGACCTCACTATCAGGCGTTGTTCCTGTTGGGTGTCGTACTGTTCTTCATCACATTGATTATCAACTTTAGTGTGGAATATATTTCCTCTAAAGGATTAAAACGTAGCAAATAAGATGGAAATACGGAGTAATAATAAAGCTAAACACCGTTCGCAGAAAGTTGCTTTCGGGATTTTCCGGCTGTTGAGCCTTTGCATTGTACTGATATTGTTTGCAATTCTGGGATTTATCGTCTATAAAGGAATCGGCGCTATCAGTTGGGATTTTATCACTTCGGCTCCTACGGACGGGATGACAGGTGGCGGTATATGGCCGGCCATTGTCGGTACTTTCTATCTGATGGTGGGGAGTGCGCTGTTCGCCTTTCCGATAGGGGTGATGAGCGGAATTTATATGAATGAGTATGCGCCGAAAGGTAAGTTGGTACGCTTTATCCGGGTGATGACCAATAACTTGAGCGGTATTCCTTCCATCGTATTCGGATTGTTCGGTATGGCGCTGTTTGTCAATTATATGGGATTTGGTGATAGTATTTTGGCCGGTTCTTTGACATTAGGTTTGCTTTGCGTACCTTTGGTTATCCGTACTACGGAGGAGGCGTTGAAAGCAATTCCCGACAGCATGCGTGAAGGAAGCCGGGCATTGGGAGCTACCAGGTTGCAGACGATCTGGCATGTGATTCTTCCGATGGGGATGCCGAACATCATTACAGGATTAATTCTGGCTTTGGGACGTGTTTCGGGTGAGACGGCACCGATTCTGTTTACTTGTGCCGCTTACTTCCTGCCGCAATTACCTGCAAGCATTCTGGATCAGTGTATGGCATTGCCGTATCACCTGTATGTGATTTCTACCAGCGGAACGGATATGGAAGCACAGTTACCGTTGGCTTATGGTACCGCTTTGGTGCTGATAGTGATTATCCTTCTGGTTAATCTGCTGGCAAATGCATTGAGAAAATATTTTGAGAAAAGAGTAAAAACGAATTGATTAGTATATGGATACAGTAAAAATAGATACACGCGATGTCAACTTCTGGTATGGTGACTTTCATGCCTTGAAGGGGATCAGCATGCAGATTGAAGAAAAGTCTGTAGTTGCCTTTATCGGACCGTCGGGATGTGGTAAATCGACTTTCCTCCGTCTTTTCAACCGGATGAACGACTTGATTCCTGCTACTCGCTTGGAAGGGGAGATCCGGATTGACGGACATAATATTTATGCCAAAGGAGTGGAAGTGGATGAACTTCGAAAGAATGTGGGAATGGTTTTTCAGCGTCCTAATCCTTTCCCGAAAAGTATATTCGAGAATGTAGCTTATGGGCTCCGTGTCAATGGGGTGAAAGATAATGCTTTCATTCGTCAGCGGGTAGAGGAGACACTGAAAGGGGCTGCGCTTTGGGATGAGGTCAAAGATAAGTTGAAGGAATCTGCCTATGCTTTGTCCGGTGGACAGCAGCAGCGTCTTTGCATTGCCCGTGCAATGGCGGTATCTCCTTCGGTATTGCTGATGGACGAACCAGCTTCCGCACTCGATCCTATTTCTACGGCTAAAGTAGAGGAATTGATTCATGAACTGAAGAAGGATTATACCATTGTAATCGTGACGCATAATATGCAGCAGGCCGCCCGTGTCAGCGACAAAACGGCTTTCTTTTATCTGGGAGAGATGGTGGAATATGATGATACGAAGAAGATATTCACCAATCCGGAAAAAGAGGCTACTCAGAATTATATAACCGGTCGTTTCGGTTAAGTATTGCCGGAGTGTTTGCAGAAAACAGAATATTAATCATTTATATATAAAGAGACTATGGTAAAGTTTATAGAATCGGAGCTTATTCTATTGAAGAAAGAAGTGGATGAAATGTGGACATTGGTGTACAATCAGCTTGACCGTGCGGGGGAGGCCGTGATGACGCTTGATAAAGAACTGGCACAGCAAGTGATGGTGCGCGAACGTCGGGTGAATGCCTTTGAACTGAAGATAGACAGTGATATAGAGGATATCATCGCATTGTACAATCCGGTAGCGATTGACCTCCGTTTTGTACTGGCAATGCTGAAAATCAATACGAATCTGGAACGTCTGGGAGACTTTGCAGAAGGTATAGCCCGTTTCGTTATCCGCTGCAAGGAACCGGTGCTGGATGCCGATTTGCTGGCCCGTCTGCGCCTGGGAGAGATGCAGGCAGAGGTTTTATCGATGCTGGAACTGGCGAAACGTGCCTTGAACGAAGAAAATATTGAGATGGCGACTGCGGTATTTGGTAAAGACAACCTGTTGGATGACATTAATGCGGAAGCAACGGGTATTCTGGCAGATTATATCCGTGAACATCCGGAAACAGCTCATACTTGTGTAGATTTGGTTGGCGTGTTCCGGAAATTGGAACGTTCAGGTGACCACATTACCAACATTGCAGAGGAAATAGTATTCTTTATTGATGCAAAAGTCTTAAAACATAGCGGAAAAGTAGACGAAAACTATCCAAAATCGTAATTTTTTGCATGTTTTTAAACAAAAATTAGGGCTACTTAGAAAATAGTCCTATATTTGTCACCTGTAACGGACAAGTTACGGGCGTTTTTACTGCAAATGATAATAAATCCAAAGATATTTCAAAAAGATGTTATATGACATGTTTTATAATTTGGAGAATAACAGTAAAAGCGACTATATTTGCACCGTTATCCTGAAAACAATCTTTTTACCTTAAAAAAAAACTAATACCTATTGAAAACTGAAAAATGGAGCTTTGTGAAAAGCCCCATTTTTTTTGCTCTATACTGAAGGCCAGGAAGTTGCGTTATACGGTGTTTGAGAGAGGGGATTCTTCTTTGCGTCTATTGCTTTTCTGTCGATTTCATGGATCATATATCGTATCATTTCCTACATTTTAGTGATTTCGAAGCTTTCTTCGGATGGGAACAAATCAGGCTATCAATATTATTCAGAGTGTTGATTAGAAAGTTCGGAATTTATTCACAAGTTAACCTTTGCAATATATGAAAAAAAACAGAAAGTTTTCCAACTTCCTTCCTTATTCGTATCTTTGTGCTATTATATTAGCGCAACTGTTGATGAAAGAGCTAATATATTAGTATAGTTGGCTAAAAGGTTTAGAAGCTCTCTTATTTCCCTTTTTAGTCAGTCTTTTATTGTAGAACATTAATAATTAACATTATGTTTTCTGGAATCGTAGAAGAGTATGCTACCTTGGTAGCACTGGTGAAAGACCAGGAGAATATACACTTTACATTTAAGTGTTCGTTTGTAAATGAGCTGAAGATTGATCAGAGTATTTCTCACAATGGAGTATGCCTGACGGTAGTGAACTTGACCGATGATACGTATACGGTAACTGCCATGAAAGAAACGCTGGACCGTTCGAATCTTGGTTTGCTGAAAGTGGGCGATAAGGTGAATGTAGAGCGCAGCATGATGATGAATGGCCGTCTGGACGGACATATCGTACAGGGGCATGTGGACCAGACCGCTACTTGTGTGGAAATAAAGGATGCGGACGGAAGCTGGTATTTTACATTCAAATATGCATTTGATAAGGAAATGGCGAAACGTGGCTATATCACAGTGGATAAGGGTTCAGTCACTGTAAATGGTGTCAGCTTGACGGTATGTAATCCGACGGATGATACTTTTCAGGTAGCTATTATTCCTTATACTTATGAGCATACTAACTTTCATACGTTCGAGATCGGTAGCGTAGTGAACATTGAGTTTGATATCATCGGCAAGTATATCAGCCGGATGATTCAATATAAATAGTTCAATTGGGAATTGTTAGCTTCAATCGTAATTTATAAATCGTAAAACCCTAAATTGGATGGATTTTCTGCAATTAGTGTTGTCTCGCCAAAGTGACCGGGCATATGATAAAGGTCGTCCGGTAGAAGCGGAGAAGCTGGAACGGATTCTGGAAGCTGCCCGTCTGTCTCCTTCTGCCTGCAATGCGCAGCCGTGGAAGTTTGTGGTAGTGACAGATCATGAGCTGGCTTTAAAAGTAGGTAGGGCAGCAGCTGGACTAGGGATGAATAAGTTTGCTAAAGATGCCCCTGTGCATATTCTGATAGTGGAAGAGTCTGCCAATATTACATCCCTGCTTGGAGGTAAAGTAAAGGATAAGCATTTCCCGTTGATTGATATTGGTATTGCTGCCGCTCATATTACATTAGCTGCCGAAAGTGAAGGACTGGGGTCTTGTATTTTGGGATGGTTTGATGAAAAAGAGATAAAGCAATTGACTGGGATTCCTGCTTCTAAACGCTTGCTGTTGGATATCGCTATCGGGTATCCGGTGAAAGAAAAACGAAAGAAGATGAGGAAGACGAAAGAAAAGGTCATTTCTTATAATCGGTATTAATTGAAAAAAATGTATATTCCATACTTTTGAGAAGTAGATATATAAGAAAAAGCCTCGTTGGCTTAAAAGGAACGGCCTCTTCCTTTTAAACCAACGAGGCTTTCCTTTAAAACCAGCGCACTGTTTCTTTTAAACTAAAAAAAGTATTCGTTGTAAGATGTTGACTATTAGTTGTTTACGAATATGGGCGCTTATGAGTATTTTTCTAGTAAAAAACAGATACAACAAAGCTTGTTTTTACAGATCTTTCAGTAGTACTTTACTTGCTTTCTTATAGTATTCTTCTCTGGATTCAGTCAGTACTTTCCACTCGTCATTGAACTCTTCATCCTTGTCTATCTTAAAGTTTTCGGAGCCGTACGTATCCAGGCGGTCAAGCAGAATCGCTACATTCAGTTGGTTGATATCCATTGAAGGCTGATAGCCGATATCTTCACTTTTCTGGTCGGTCACTACTTCGTGAATCAGATCTATCTCTTGCAACTGATAAAGTACTTGATTGGTCAGTCGGATCGGGATTTGGTGTTCTTCTGATATCTCCATGGCCGTATAAGGCGGCTCGTTTTTTTCAAACCGTTTGGCGATCAGTGACATGATAAGGATAGAAATGAAATCACGGTAACGTCTGCTGATGTTACGGGTGTCCTGATCGAAACTAAAACTGCGGATATTTTGTCCGGCATAGGTCAATTCGGCTCCAAACAAACAGATTGTCCAAGAAATTTGCAGCCATAGCAGAAACAAGGGGAGGGCGGCAAAGCTACCGTAAATAGCATTGTATTTCGATACCCATAACTGGCTGTTGATATACAAGAACTGGAAAGCCTGGTAAGCGGAGCCTGCCAAAATGCCTGCAATCAGTGCATGTTTGAATTTCACTTTCGTGTTGGGCATGAAAATGTAGAGTCCGGTGAACATCAGCCAGGTTAAGACAAATGGGATCAGGCGTATTGCGAATTTCATGACAGGAGCCAGTAAAACGAAATCGTCCATCTGCTTGAGTACAGTACTTACAAATAAAGAAAGTCCTCCCGAAACGACAATCAGAATCGGCATGAGCAGAAACATCGAGAAGTAGTCTGTTATCTTGCGGTACATGGAGCGTGCTTTCTTGACTTCCCAAATACGGTTGAAGGTGATTTCGATGTTACTCACCAGATTAATAACGGTCCATAACAACATCACCAGACCTACTCCAATGAAAATACCGCCTTTGGTTTGAGACAGGTAGGAGTTGACAAACGAAAGAATAGCTTCTGTCGTTTCGGTGTTTCCTCCGAAGCCGCTGCGGAACTGATGCTCCATCAGATTATCAAATCCGAATCCGCGGGCTACGGCAAAAAGGATAGCAAGTATAGGTACAATAGCAAGCAGTGTACTATATGTCAGTGCTGAGGCCTTATTAGCCATCCGGTCTTTGGTAAATCGATTGATGCAGAGATAGACGGTTTTAATAATATTGTAGAGCGAGAACTTCGTCCTAGTCACTTCATCTTCCGTGATGCGCCAGATGTCATACGTGATGAATTTCCATATATCGGTGATTTTCTTCTTCATGGCTCAGAATTTAAAAAGCAGTTTAAAAAAGAAAAAAAGCAGTCAGCCTATAAGCCGAGTTCTGTACCTTATATAATAAGGTGCCTGTCATTTATCTGAGTGGCGTGTCACCACGACACTTTAGCGGTCTACCCTCCGACATGGAGCGAGCAACTCTCATAACGCCGGTTTACATGACCTTACAACTCCTAAGACGTACAGCCCGACATGTCACCATGCGGCTGGTGGGCTCTTACCCCACCTTCTCACCCTTACCTCTCCCCGAAAGGAGCGGCGGTTATTTTCTTCTACGTTACTCTACCCTCGCGGACAGCTTTCTGTTAGGAAGTAGGATGCTCTGTGTTGCCCGGACTTTCCTCCTGCACGAAACGCGCACGCGACAGACCGGCCAACTGCTTTAGACTGCAAAAGTACGTCATTTATTTTGTTTTAGCCAAAGAAAGTGTCACAAATAGAAATAATTTCTACCTTTGCTATCATTAAATCATGATTCAATGAAGAAAAATATCCTTTTTTTCTATTGCTTGCTGGTAGTAGCAGTAGTTAGTCTGAAAGCTCAGGAAACACGCCCCATGCCTGCTGATTCAGCTTATGGGGTAGTACACATTTCTGTTTGTAATATGCGTGATGAAGGTAAGTTTACTTCCGGAATGAGCACGCAGGCATTGCTTGGGATGCCGGTCAAGGTATTGCAATACACCGACTGGTACGAGATTCAGACTCCGGATGACTATACGGGATGGGTGCATCGGATGGTGATTACGCCGATGTCGAAAGAGAAATATGATGAATGGAACCGTGCAGAGAAGATTGTGGTGACTTCCCACTACGGATTTACGTATGAAAAACCGGATGACGACTCGCAGACCGTATCGGATGTTGTTGCCGGCAATCGCCTGAAGTGGGAGGGAAGTAAAGGGCATTTTTACAAGGTGTCTTATCCGGATGGCCGCCAGGCCTATATCTCCAAACATATTTCACAACCAGAGAGTAAATGGAGAGCTTCGTTGAAACAAGATGCTGAAAGTATTATTAAAACTGCTTATACAATGATCGGAATTCCCTATCTATGGGCGGGGACTTCTTCGAAAGGAGTTGATTGCAGCGGGCTGGTCCGGACCGTACTCTTTATGCATGATATTATCATCCCAAGGGATGCGTCACAACAGGCTTATGTAGGCGAACGCATTGAGATAGCCCCTGATTTCTCCAACGTGCAACGCGGAGACCTCGTCTTCTTCGGTCGTAAAGCTACAGCCGACCGTAAAGAAGGCATCTCACACGTCGGCATCTACCTGGGTAATAAACGCTTCATCCATGCCTTGGGAGACGTACATATCAGCAGCTTTGATCCCGAAGACGAGTGCTACGATGAGTTCAATACCGGTCGTCTGCTTTTTGCCACTCGTTTCCTGCCCTATATAAATAAGGAGAAAGGCATGAATACCACCGACCATAACCTCTATTATCTATATCACTAACCATTATCCATTAAACAAATGCCAAATAGAAGAGATTTTCTGAAAACGGCTGCCTTTGCGACTTTAGGTTCCGGAATAGTTGTCAGTCAGGTATTGGCGGGAGAATGTATGCCTTCTGCTATTCATGTTAATAAATATGGTATAGGGGGAAAGATGAAAATGACTTTTTTCCCTTATGAGTTAAAGTTGAGGCATGTCTTTACGGTAGCCACTTATTCGCGTACTACTACGCCCGATGTGCAGGTAGAGATCGAATATGAAGGGGTGACCGGGTATGGAGAAGCGTCTATGCCCCCTTATCTCGGAGAAACAGTGGAGTCGGTAATGAACTTCCTTAAAAAAGTAAATCTGGAGCAATTCAGCGATCCTTTTCAATTAGAGGACATTTTGTCATACGTTGACAGTCTGTCGCCTAAAGACACGGCAGCAAAAGCTGCGGTGGATATTGCCCTTCATGACTTGGTGGGAAAGCTGCTGGGAGCGCCTTGGTATAAGATATGGGGATTGAACAAAGAGAAGACGCCTTCTACCACCTTTACGATTGGTATTGATACGCCCGATGTGGTCCGTGCGAAAACAAAAGAATGTGCCGGTCTGTTTAATATATTAAAGGTGAAGCTGGGAAGAGACAATGATAAGGAAATGATAGAGACAATCCGTTCGGTAACGGACCTGCCGATAGCCGTTGATGCTAACCAGGGCTGGAAAGACCGCCAATATGCACTCGATATGATTCATTGGCTGAAAGAAAAAGGGATTGTGATGATAGAGCAGCCTATGCCGAAAGAGCAGTTGGATGACATTGCCTGGGTGACGCAACAAAGTCCTTTGCCTGTATTTGCCGACGAGTCGTTGCAGCGTTTAGGGGATGTAGCCGCTTTGAAAGGTGCATTTACGGGAATCAATATTAAATTGATGAAATGTACCGGAATGCGTGAAGCATGGAAGATGGTCACGCTGGCACATGCTTTGGGAATGCGCGTGATGGTGGGGTGTATGACGGAGACTTCGTGTGCGATATCTGCCGCCTCGCAATTTTCTCCGGCAGTCGATTTTGCCGACCTTGATGGAAACCTGCTTATCTCCAACGACCGCTTCAAAGGAGTGGAAGTGGTGAATGGAAAAATCACATTGAATGACTTACCTGGAATTGGTGTCATGAAAATCTGATCTTACTGAATGAATGTCAGACTGTTAAAGCCATCTGACATACAACGAATGTAAATTTGTCAGTTGCTGTCGTTAAGCGCTGTTAAGCTCCAA
>ENA-OPCO01002104-OPCO01002104.1-human-gut-metagenome-genome-assembly--contig:-NODE-2104-length-11733-cov-2.205429_pt1 | contig 11733 bp, 11 predicted proteins | sample MGYA00241562_ERZ501475 | MGnify/ENA primary metagenome ERZ501475 (study PRJEB25962, sample SAMEA2042627) | human gut metagenome | biome: human gut; feature: human-associated habitat; material: faeces... | reverse complement strand
GCGAAAGACTTGATAAATTCATTGCGGACAATTCGGATATTTCGAGAAGTTATGCGGCAAAATTATGCGAGGACGGTCTTGTGCTTTGCGGAGAAAAACAGCTTTTAAAGAAATATAAGATTTTGGGCACGGAGGAAATAACGATAAATGTACCCGAACCCGAAGAACTTTCTATTGAGCCTGAAAATATACCGCTTAATATCGTATATGAGGACAGTGATGTTATCGTTGTGAACAAACCGCAGGGACTTTGCGTTCACCCTGCACCGGGTAACGAGAGGGGTACGCTTGTAAACGGTCTTGTCTACCATTGCGGTGACGAACTTTCTGCAATTAACGGTGTAATCCGTCCCGGTATTGTGCATAGAATTGATAAGGACACGTCGGGACTTTTGATAGTCGCAAAAAATAACGAGGCACATTTGAAGTTGTCGGAACAGCTTAAAGAACGCAAAGCAATGCGTAAATATGTTGCACTTGTAAACGGCAATATAAAAGAGGACAGCGGCACAATAAATAAGCCTATCGGCAGAAATCCGTCTGACAGAAAGAAAATGGCTGTTGTATTCGGCGGACGTGAGGCGGTTACGCATTTTAACGTACTTGAACGGTTCGGACAATATACACTTGTCGAATGTATCCTTGAAACAGGCAGAACACATCAGATAAGAGTGCATATGGCGTCAATCGGTCACAGCATAGTAGGCGACCCGCTTTACGGAATTAAAAAAGAAAAGTTCAATTTAAACGGTCAGTTGCTTCACGCAAAAACGATTGGTTTTGTACATCCGCGGACAGGCAAAATGATGGAATTTACAAGTGATATACCGGAGTATTTTGAAAATGTACTCGAAAAGTTGAGAAAAAGATAAACTTTTAATAAATACACTTGCAATTTAGTGACGAAAAAGGTATTATAATATTATATAAAGTTTTAGGAGTGATTACATAATGTTAGAATTGTGTGTTATTTTCGGCGGACAGTCACCGGAACACGAAATTTCAAGAAAATCGGTTACATCGGTTTTAAATAACCTTAATAAAGATAAATACAATATTTCAACAATAGGAATTACAAAAAACGGTGCATGGTATCTGTACACAGGCGACTATGCAAAGATTGAAAGCGGAGAATGGGAACAGGATACGGAAAACAAGAAGAAGGCAATTCTTTCTCCTGATGCAGAGGATAAGGCTATACTTGTTTTTGACGGCGATAAGGTTACGAAAATTCATCCTGACGTTATTTTCCCTGTACTTCACGGTGAGTTCGGAGAGGACGGAACAATTCAAGGTCTTTTTGAACTTTCGGGAATACCTTATGTCGGTATGGGTGTAATGGCGTCTGCAAACGGCATGGATAAGACTTCATCAAAAATCGTGTTTGCAAGTGCAGATATTCCGCAGGCTGATTGGGTTGTTGTAAATAAAACAGACAACTTTGAAGATAAGATGGATGAAATCGAAAAAAAGCTTGGTTATCCTTGCTTTGTTAAGCCTGCAAGAACAGGTTCGTCTGTCGGAGTGGGTAAGGCTCACGACAGAAAAGAATTAAAAGCCGCACTTGAAAATGCCGCACAGTTTGACAGAAAAATACTTGTAGAAGAAAATATCGACGGTCATGAGGTTGAATGTGCCGTACTTGGTAATGAGGACGTAAAAGCCGCAACAGTAGGTGAAATTATGCCAACTGTTGAATTTTATGACTTTGACGCAAAGTACAACGACAACTCAACAGAACTTCAAATTCCTGCTGATCTGCCTAAGGAAACAATCGAGCAAATCAGAGAGTATGCCGTAAGAGCGTTTAAGGCACTTGACGGCAGCGGACTTTCAAGAGTTGACTTTTTTGTTAAACACAGTGACGGAAGTGTTGTATTAAATGAAATCAACACACTTCCGGGATTTACAAACATAAGTATGTATCCGAAACTATGGGGTGCTGTCGGTATAGAATACAGCGAGCTTTTAGACAAACTTATCGAGCTTGCGGAAAAGAGAGTAAAATAATGGATAACAAATGTATAGGTGTTTTTGATTCAGGACTTGGAGGACTTACTGCCGTAAAGCAGATAATAAATGAGTTACCGAAAGAGGACATTATATATTTTGGTGATACGGGCAGAGTTCCTTACGGCTCGCGTTCAAAAGAAACGTTGCTTAAATATACAAGAGGTGACATACGTTTTCTTAACACATTTGATGTGAAAATTATAGTTATCGCTTGCGGAACTGCAAGTTCTGCGGCATTGCCTGCGATTAAGGACGAATTTGACGTGCCGATTATCGGCGTAATTGACGCGGCTGTTTATGCGGCGGTAAGAGCGACAAAGAACAAGAAAATCGGCGTTATAGGTACGGCGGGAACAATCAAAAGCGGTGAATACGAAAAGCAGATAAAGGCATATGACAGCGAGATGCAGACTTTTGCAAAGGCTTGCCCTATGTTTGTACCGCTTGTTGAAAACGGATATTTCGATACGGAGGTTACGAGAATTATCGTGGCGGAATATCTTGAAGAAATAAGAAATCAAGGTGTTGATACACTTATTTTGGGCTGTACGCATTATCCTTTGATTGAAAAGGTTATAAGAGAATATATGGGTGATGACGTTACACTTATAAATTCGGGCGCGGAGGTTGCAAAGTATTTAAAAAAGAAACTTACAAAAGAAAACCTTTTGCATGACGGCAAGTGTGACGAAAATCAATACAGATATTATGTAAGCGATGATATATCAAGCTTTGAGGAGCTTGGCGGAATTTTCCTTGAAAGAGAAATTAACGGACAGGTGAATAAGATTGACATTGAAAAATACTGATAACGAATATCGTATAACGGTCAGCAACAGACAGACGATTGATTCGGAAACCGACACAATAGAAGAAACGGCTTACGGAAATTACACCGAAAAAAACGGTAAGCAGTATATAACGTACAAAACAGAAAATGACGGAGATAAAATTTCGTCTATGATAAAAATAGACGGCAACGAGATACTTATAAAACGTACGGGAAGTGTAAATTCGTCAATGACGTATAAGGTTGATACAAAGAAAGAGTTTTTGTATCATTTGCCTTACGGCACAGTGCCGATGGAGATTGAAACGCAAAGAATAGTATCAAAACTTGACGAAAACGGCGGAACTATCGAGCTTGTTTATACACTTACGGTACAGGGCGAAAAATATTTTAACGATATGAAAATAACAGTAAGTAAGAGGTAGTGCATATGAAGAAGAAATTGACAGCGGCTATTTTGTCTGTTGTTATGTTGCTTATGTCGGGAAGTGTTTTTGCGGCTGGAACAGAAACAGCGGAAGAATCAAAATACAGCGGTGAATACGGTGCATTTGAACAAATGGCAAAATACGTTGCCGAAAGATATATAGACGATTCACTTACGGAAGAAGAAATAATGAAACAGGGTCTTTCAAAGTTGCTTGAAAATAATGACCCATTGTTGGTGCAGTTGTTGAAGTCAATGCTTGAAAGCCTTGATGATTACAGTGAATTTTACACTCCGGAGGAGTATAAGGCATTTCAGGATAAATTAAATCAGAATTTTGAGGTACACATAGAAATTGTTACTGTTTCTGTGTGTACCTTTTTTAATGCATTTTTTGATGAATGGGATAAAATTGCGTGCGCGGTACGGTCAAGTGTCCATGAAAGACGGAAAAATCTTAAATTTCCATAAAGTTTTTCTTGCATGGTCAAATATATGGTGATATAATTCAAGACAGCAACATATTAAAGTGTCAGTGGAAGCCAAAGCCGGCTGGGAACCCAGTTGGCTTTTTGTTACTTTTCAGTTCCTCTACATAATAAATGAACTTGCGGAATCTGGTGAAAATGATATACCGGGTGGAATGAATGGTAACGGAAGCTAATCTTATGAGCCGTAAGAGGGACGAAAGGACTGACAAAATATAAGGAGGATTTTATTATGAAAAACCTGAAAAAAATCATCAGTGTTACTGCGGCAGCAGCAATGGTAATGTCAACAGTTGCACCTGTATCTGTATTTGCAGACGATGCTACATTTAAGATCGGTGGAATCGGACCTGTAACCGGAGCAGCAGCAATCTATGGACAGGCTGTAAAGAATGCAACAGAGCTTGCAATCAATGAAGTAAACGAAGACGGCGGAATCAACGGATATCAGGTAGAGTTCAAATTTGAAGATGATGAAAACGATGCTGAGAAAACCCTGAACGCTTACAACGCATTAAAAGACTGGGGAATGAACATCCTGGTTGGTACAGTTACTTCCACACCTTGTGTAGCTGTAGCAAATGAAACAGCAGCAGACAATATGTTCCAGCTTACTCCATCCGGATCTGCAACAGAGTGTGTTGCTAATCCGAACGTATTCCGTGTATGCTTCTCTGACCCGAACCAGGGTACTGCAGCAGCTCAGTACATTGGAGAGCATAAACTTGCTACAAAAGTAGCTATTATCTACGATAGCTCTGATGTATATTCATCAGGTATCACACAGAACTTCACAGCAGAAGCAGCTAATCAGGGTATTGAAATCGTATCTTCCGAAGCATTCACTGCTGATAACAATAAAGACTTCTCCGTACAGCTTCAGAAAGCAAAAGACGGTGGTGCTGAATTAGTATTCCTTCCGATTTATTATACAGAAGCTTCCCTGATCCTTGCACAGGCAGACAGCATGGGATTTGAAACTAAATTCTTCGGATGCGACGGTATGGACGGTATCCTTGGTGTAGAAAACTTTGATACATCTCTTGCAGAGGGGCTGATGCTTCTTACACCATTTGCAGCAGATTCTACAGATGAGAAAACCCAGAACTTTGTAAAAGCATACAAAGATGCTTACAAAGACACACCAAACCAGTTCGCAGCAGATGCTTATGATGCAGTATACGCAGTCAAAGCAGCAGCAGAAAAAGAAGATGTAAAAGCAGACATGGATGTTGCAGATATCTGTGCAGCACTTGAAAAAGGCATGACCGAGATCACACTTGAAGGTGTTACAGGTGACGAGATCACATGGACAGAAGACGGTGAGCCGAACAAAGCTCCGAAAGCTGTAGAAATCAAAGATGGTGCTTACGCAGCAATGGAATAATGAAATTGAAATAACTGAAAAGATTTCATAAGAAATAAAATGCGATTGTTCCTGGAGTGGACAATGGTTGCATGCCAACGGGGCTGTCTGAATTATGCAGACAGCCCTGTTGCCTAATACGTTATTACATTAATGCGTTAATGACAGATTTACTTTTGGCAAAATAAACAAGACAGATTTCGCTAAAGGCAAATCTGCCAGTTTTACACACAATAAAATTATTTAAATATAAGAAAGGAAAGACTTCTATGAGTAGTTTTATATCATATCTTATCAGTGGTATCAGCCTCGGAAGTGTATATGCGATCATCGCCCTTGGTTATACCATGGTATACGGAATCGCTAAAATGCTGAACTTCGCTCATGGAGATGTTATCATGGTCGGCTCTTATGTAGTTTATGTCGCAGTCAGCGGCATGGGATTAAATCCGATTTTAGCCATCCTGCTGTCCATTATCATCTGTACACTCATGGGCGTTGTGATCGAAGGCGTTGCGTATCGACCACTGCGTAATGCAGCTTCACCTCTGGCTGTTCTGATCACAGCAATTGGTGTCAGCTACCTGCTTCAGAACGTGGCCCTTCTGATCTGGGGAGCAGATACCAAATCATTCAGTAACGTGATCAGTCTTCCATCCCTGAAACTTGCAGGTGGTTCTATCGTGATCACTGGTGTAACCATCGTAACCATTATCGGTGGTATCCTGATCATGGCAGGTCTGATGCTCTTTATCAGCAAGACAAAAACAGGACAGGCAATGCTTGCCGTATCTGAGGATAAAGGCGCTGCCCAGTTAATGGGTATTAACGTAAACAAAACAATCTCCATTACTTTTGCAATCGGTTCCGGACTTGCAGCAATCGCAGGTGTGCTTCTCTGCTCTGCATACCCGTCTTTGACACCATATACAGGTGCTATGCCTGGTATCAAAGCATTCGTTGCAGCTGTATTTGGCGGTATCGGATCTATCCCGGGAGCCTTTATCGGAGGTGTTGTTCTGGGTATCCTGGAGATTTTTGGTAAAGCTTATATCTCTTCACAGATGGCTGATGCCATTGTATTCGGTGTTCTGATCGTAGTTCTGGTTGTGAAACCTACCGGTATTCTTGGTAAGAACATTCAGGAGAAAGTGTGAGGTGGCAGACATGGAAAAGAAGAAATTAAACAAAACAACAAAAAGCAATCTCATTACATACGGAATGGTTCTTGCAGCATATCTGATCGTACAGGGAATGATAGCAGGGAATCTGCTTTCCAACCTGATGCAGGGTCTTCTGGTGCCTCTTTGTGTATATATTATCCTGGCTCTTTCCCTGAACCTGACGGTTGGTATTCTGGGTGAGTTAAGTCTTGGACATGCCGGATTTATGTGTATCGGTGCTTTCACCAGTGCAGCATTTACAAAGGCAACTATGGATACATTTACAAATGCAGGACTTCGTTTCTTCGTTGCTCTGATCATCGGAGCTGTATGTGCAGGTATCTTTGGATTCCTGATCGGTATTCCTGTACTTCGTCTGAAAGGTGACTACCTTGCTATCGTAACACTGGCATTTGGTGAGATCATTAAGAATATCATCAATGTGCTTTATGTAGGAATTGACAGCAACGGAATCCATTTTTCCATGAAAGACCAGATGTCTCTTGGAATGGAGCCTGGTGGAAAAATGATCATCAGTGGTGCCATGGGTATCACAGGTACACCGAGACAGTCAACCTTTACTATAGGTGTGATTCTGATCCTGGTTACTTTATTCGTAGTTCTGAACCTGATCAATTCCAGAGACGGACGTGCGATCATGGCAATCCGTGATAACCGTATTGCAGCGGAATCAATTGGTATTGATATCACAAAGTATAAACTGAAAGCATTTGCAATCTCAGCAGCATTAGCCGGTATCGGCGGTGTGCTTTATGCTCATAATCTTGCAACTTTAACAGCACTTCCGAAGAACTTCGGTTATAACATGTCTATCATGTTCCTGGTATTCGTAGTTCTCGGTGGAATTGGAAATATGCGTGGTTCTATTATTGCGGCAGTGATTCTGAACCTTCTTCCTGAGCTTCTGCGTGGACTCAGTGATTACCGTATGCTGTTCTATGCAATCGTGCTGATCGTAATGATGCTGATCAACTGGGCACCTAAGGCAATCGAGATGAGAGAGCGTCTTTTCAGTAAATTTAAGAAAAAGGAGGCATAAGCTATGGCATTGCTGGAAGTAAATCATTTAAATATTTCATTCGGCGGTCTTCATGCAGTGGATGATTTCCATGTCTCCATCGAGAAAGGACAGCTTTATGGTCTGATCGGTCCGAATGGTGCCGGTAAGACTACAATCTTTAACCTTCTTACAGGTGTGTATAAGCCGGACGAGGGAATCATCAATCTGGACGGACAGGATATCACCGGAAAGAGTACCATTGATATCAACAAGGCGGGAATCGCCAGAACATTCCAGAATATCCGTCTGTTCCATCAGATGAGTGTGCTGGACAATGTAAAGGCAGGACTTCACAATCATGATAAATACAGCCTTTTTACAAGTATTGTACATACTCCGAAATACTTTAAGGTTGAGAAAACCATGAATGAGGAAGCAATGAAGCTTCTTAAAGTGTTTGATCTGGACAAAGAGGCAGATATCCTTGCATCCAACCTTCCTTATGGTAAACAGAGAAAGCTGGAGATTGCCAGAGCACTGGCAACAAAGCCGAAGCTTCTTCTTCTGGATGAGCCGGCTGCAGGTATGAACCCCAATGAAACTGAGGAACTGATGGATACCATTCGTTTTGTTCGTGATAACTTTGATATGACCATTCTTCTGATCGAGCATGATATGAAGCTGGTTTCAGGTATCTGTGAGGAGCTGACTGTACTGAACTTCGGTCATGTTCTGAGACAGGGCAAGACTTCAGATGTGCTCCATGATCCGGAAGTTATCAAGGCATATCTTGGAGAATAGGAGGAGAGACAGATGGCATTACTGGAAGTACAGGACATACAGGTTTATTATGGAATGATTCAGGCATTGAAGGGTGTTTCTTTCTCTGTAAATGAAGGTGAAGTTATTGCTCTGATCGGTGCCAATGGTGCCGGTAAGACTACTACCCTGCATACAGTGACAGGGCTTCTCCGGGCAAAATCAGGACATATTATTTATGACGGACAGGATATCACAAAGGTTCCGCCTCACAAGATCGTAACAATGGGTATGGCACATGTTCCGGAAGGAAGACGTGTGTTTGCAAATATGACTGTTCTTCAGAATCTGAAGATGGGTGCTTTTACAAGATCTGATAAAAATGAGATTGATGCGACCATTGAGAAAGTGTATAAACGTTTTCCACGTTTGAAGGAACGTCAGAATCAGACAGCAGGTACCTTAAGTGGTGGTGAGCAGCAGATGCTCGCCATGGGACGTGCGCTGATGAGCCAGCCGAAGATCATTCTGATGGACGAGCCGTCCATGGGCCTTTCACCGATCTTTGTAAATGAGATCTTTGATATCATTAAAGAGGTAAGTGAGAGTGGAACAACGGTTCTTCTGGTTGAGCAGAATGCGAAGAAGGCTCTTTCTATTGCTGACAGAGCTTATGTTCTTGAGACCGGAAGGATTACACTGGAAGGTAAGGCAAGTGATCTTCTTCATGATGAATCTGTTCAGAAGGCTTATCTTGGAGAGTAAACAGGAGGGATTTTATGGAGAATTTTGTAATTACCATTGCGAGACAGTATGGAAGCGGTGGTAAGACAATCGGAGCTATGCTTGCAAAAGAGCTTGGAAAAGAACTGGTGATCCAGAACATGGACTTTGATGCCGTATGTCTCTCTGTAGGACAGCAGAAATGTGATGTAGCCATGGCAGGTCTGACTGTGAAAAAAGACCGTCAGAAATATGTAGACTTTACAGATTCCTACTATGATGCTGCACAGAGAATCATCGTAAAAACAGACAATACAGAGTTTGATAACTGCAAAGATGCAGCAAGCGTTGAAAAGATCTTAAAGACAAAAGACAAGAGTGTAAAGATCGGTGTACAGAACGGTACAACCGGCCAGTTCTACTGTGAAGGAGACAAAGACTGGGGATTTGATGGAATTGTAGTAACAGACTGGGGCGGAAGCAATGACCATGCACTTGGCGTTATGAACGGAAGCCATCTTGAGATGCCGGGAACCGGAAAATCTGGTATGCGTGATATTGTCCGCGCGGTAAAAGACGGCACATTACCGGAAGAAGTATTGGATCAGCGTCTGGATGAACTGTTAAATGTTGTTTTTGCAACCCATCAGGCAACAGTTGATGGAAAAGGCAAAAAATTTGATGTTGAAGGACACCATGCATTAGCAAGAAAAGCAGCCGAAGAAAGTGTTGTTTTACTGAAAAACAGTAACAACATCCTGCCATTAAAACCGGGAACAAAAGTAGCCGTCATCGGTGATTTTGCAAAGACTCCGCGTTATCAGGGCGCAGGTTCTTCCCTTGTAAATCCGACCAGACAGCCGGAATCCATCTTAGATGTAATCTCAGACAGCGGACTTGTAATGACCGCTTACGAGCAAGGATATATCCGCAACCGCAAACCGAATGCAGCACTTGCAAAATCAGCAGTGGAAGCAGCAAAGAATGCAGACGTTGTTCTTGTTTTTGCAGGATTGGATGAGATCAGCGAGTCCGAGGGACTTGACCGTACCCATATGCATATGCCGCAGGCACAGAATGAACTGATCGATGCGATCACAGCCGTGAATACCAATGTGGTTGTTGTTCTCTCAGCAGGATCTTCTATTGAGATGCCGTGGTTTGACTATGTAAAAGGTATCGTTCACGGATATTTAGGTGGTCAGGCAGGCGCATCTGCAATGATGAATGTCCTCACCGGAAAGGTATGCCCATCCGGAAAATTAAATGAGACTTATCCACTTCACTATGAAGATACTCCTGCATTCCACTACTATCCAAGTAAGGAGCGCAGCAGCGAGTACCGCGAGGCTCTCTATGTGGGATATCGTTATTATACAACGGTCGGCAAAAAAGTCCGTTTCCCATTTGGTTATGGATTGAGTTATACAACTTTTGCATACAGCAATTTCTCCGTTGACAAAGACGGTGTGACCTTCACGATCAAAAACACCGGAGATGTGGAAGGAACAGAAATTGCGCAGCTTTATGTCGGAAAACAGTCCGAGACAATTTTCCGTCCGGTCCGTGAGTTAAAAGGTTTTGCGAGAGTGACATTAGCTCCGGGAGAGGAAAAGTCCGTACATATCGCATTTGAGGACAAGACCTTCCGTTTCTATGACACAAGAACCAATACATGGGAAGTAGAATCCGGTAATTATCAGATCATGGTAGGAACGGATGCAGATACCATGGTATTAGAAGGCAGCTTGGAAATTGCCGGAACTGTGGCAGACGGTGGTTACAGCAAAGAGATTTTACCGGAATATTTCAGCGGTAAGATTGAAAATGTAGATGATATTGAATACAGAGAACTCTATGGAAGAGAGATCCCGGATGGAAGCTGGAGCGGTGAGATCCAGATGAACGATGCAGTATGCCAGCTTTATTACGGAAAAGGTATCTTTGGCAAACTGTTCTACGGAGTGCTCCGCATTTTGTTAAAAATCAGCGAGTGGCAGGGTAAACCGAACTTAAATGTTCTGTTCAACTACAATATGCCAATCCGTGGATATGCAAAAATGACAGGTGGTTTTGTCACAATGGAGATGGCGAGAGCCTTAACAGAGATGGCAAATGGACACCGGATCAAAGGAACGGCACATCTGATCAAAGCGGCAGTGAAGAGAGATTAATGTAGAGGAACAAAAAATAAATTTTACACAAAACACACGTAAGGTGGCTATGGATTTTACATAGCTGCCTTATTTTTTTATGTATGGAAACAAATAAGATAAAAGTAAAATTGGAAGCGCCGATGGTGCAGGCGCGGTATCAGTATGCAATTGATGTGATGTTAACAAGACTTCGCATGATTGATGCAGATCTGACCGAGAAAAATGAACGCCCATTAATCAGAAATTTGTGTAGCAGAATTAAAACTGCCGAGAGTATTGTGAAAAAGTTGGAAAGAAAGGAACGTGAAGTCACTTTCGAAACAGCAGTCAATACTTTAAATGATATTGCCGGAGTCCGTGTGGTGTGTTATTTTGCGGACGATATTTATCAGATTGCGGACGCAGTGCGCAGACAGAAAGACTTTACCATTGTCAAAGAAAAAAATTATATCAGGAAGCCGAAAAAAAGCGGCTATCAAAGCCTTCATCTGATCGTGGAAGTGCCGGTAACTTATCTGGATAAGACAACCGCAGTGAGAGTTGAGATACAGATCCGTTCAGTCGCCATGGACTACTGGGCAGAATTAGATTCCCAGATGTGTTACAAAAAGGACGCCGGGCAGTTAGAAGCGGTAGAGAAGGCAACAAAGCAGTACGCAGACGTCATTGCGGGTGTGGATAAGAAGATGCTGGAACTTCGTAAGAAGATACAGAAAATGTGAAAGCATCCGGTAATCCCAAACGGCAGACATACATAAAATGAAACGATATCAGCAAAGCAGATCAGAAAAGAGGAGTAAAAAATGGATCAGGAAAAGACAAAGGTA
>ENA-OPCO01002084-OPCO01002084.1-human-gut-metagenome-genome-assembly--contig:-NODE-2084-length-11807-cov-2.266338_pt1 | contig 11807 bp, 8 predicted proteins | sample MGYA00241562_ERZ501475 | MGnify/ENA primary metagenome ERZ501475 (study PRJEB25962, sample SAMEA2042627) | human gut metagenome | biome: human gut; feature: human-associated habitat; material: faeces... | reverse complement strand
GATTTGAAACCGGAAATGAGTGCATACGAAGTAACGGATAAGGTTGTTGAAGCAATCGACAGCGATAAGTATGATGTCATCATTCTGAACTATGCAAACTGCGATATGGTTGGTCATACCGGTGTCTTTGATGCCGCAGTCAAGGCTGTAGAAGCAGTAGACACTTGTGTTGGTCGCATGGTTGATGCAATCATGAAAAAGGACGGTATCGCATTCATCACCGCTGATCACGGCAATGCTGACAAGATGCTGGAAGCAGACGGCACACCGTTCACTGCACACACTACCAATCCGGTACCGTTTATCGTAATTGGCAAGGATTGCAAGCTTCGCGAAGGCGGCGTTTTGGCAGATATTGCTCCGACAATGCTAGAGGCAATGGAACTGCCGCAGCCAGAAGAAATGACTGGCAAGAGCCTGTTCGCGTAAATCATGACTTTAGTAAGTATCATATAAGAAAAGCACTTGTACAGAATACTGTACAAGTGCTTTTTGCATTTCATTATAGATATATATCAATTAGAAATCAATTTCCGTGTCGTAGTAGCAAGCTTTCAGCAGCTTTTCCATTTCCTCTTGAGAGGGCTGACGCGGATTTGAACCAGTGCAGGCATCGGCGATAGCATTCTTTGCCACTTCCGGCAGCTTTTCCAAGCATTTGAGCACCGGCATTTCCAAAAGGATACACTCTTACCGGCTGGACTTAATTCCTTTTCATCAATGATAGAAGTATCTGCCTTTACGCCGCTCTTACCGTAATTCTTAATGCCCTGCGGAATATCCAACTGGTCATTCATGGAACGGAGTTCTGCAATCAACGAATCAACTTTTTCCTCTGTTGTTGCACCAGACAAACCAATAAAGGATGCGATTTCTGCGTACCGATTTGCAGCTTCTTCATTTTTCGAATTATACTTGATGACCTTTGGCAGATACATTGCATTGGCACAACCGTGAATGATGTGATCGCCGGTATAAGCCGCACCAGTCTTGTGTGCCATAGAGTGTACGATACCCAACAGTGCATTTGAGAATGCCATACCAGCCAAGCACTGTGCATCATGCATTGCCGCACGAGCTTCCATATCTCCGTCGTAAGACTTCTTCAAGTTGTTGTGAATCATCTTGATTGCATGCAGTGCCAACGGGTCAGTATAATTGCAGTGCAGGGTGGATACATATGCCTCGATCGCATGTGTCATAGCATCCATACCAGTATGTGCAACCAGCTTCTTCGGCATAGTTTCTGCCAGTTCCGGATCTACAATGGCAACGTCCGGCGTGATATTAAAGTCAGCCAACGGATACTTAATGCCCTTGTGATAGTCCGTAATTACCGAAAATGCAGTTACTTCTGTCGCAGTACCCGATGTAGACGGAATTGCACAAAATTTTGCTTTTGTCCGCAATGTCGGGAAACTAAACGGTGTAATGATTTCTTCAAATGTAGTATCCGGATACTCATAGAATACCCACATTGCCTTTGCAGCGTCAATCGGAGAGCCACCACCCATGGCAACAATCCAATCCGGCTGGAATTTCCGCATTGCTTCTGCACCCTTCATTACGGTTTCTACAGAAGGATCCGGTTCAACGCCTTCAAACAATTCCACTTCCATGCCGGCTTCTTTCAAATAAGCCACTGCCTTGTCCAAGAAGCCAAACCGCTTCATGGAACCGCCGCCAACAACTACAATTGCTTTTTTGCCAGTCAGCGTTTTTAATGTTTCCAAAGAACCTGTGCCATGATACAAATCTCTTGGCAATGTAAATCTACCCATGATACAAATACCTCCAGTGTACACGAGTTTCCGGAGCATTTCCCAGCAAACTCTTTTGACAATATTCTTTCTGGAAATACATGTTGCTGCAATCGTGCACCGCTACATGATTTCCAATTTCAAACAGCACTGCACAAAGCTTGTACGTAAGATGCATTTGGTAAATTGCGTGCAAAATCGACAAATAAACCTTGTGCTGTACTGCCTTTATTATAATCCTTTTGGGTAAGAATGTAAATAGGTAGTATTGTAAACTATTTATGAATCCGTCAAGATACCGCTATCGAGCGATACTGCAATGGGGAATACCCTGTCTGCCTGCGAAACACCCGATTGAAATAGCTAACATTTTCATACCCACAAGAAAAAGCAATTTCTAAAACAGTTTCATCAGTTTCCAGTAACAATGCCTGTGCCTTTTCAATTCGGACAGCGTTTAAATATGCCGTAAAGTTTTGACCTGTAGCAATGCGAAAATAGCGGGAAAAATATTTTTCAGACATATGAAACTGCTCTGCCATAACTGTAATGGTCAAAGGAGCAGCATAATGCCTCTGAATAAAATGCAACATTTCTTTCAAGCGTTTGCTTTTTTCACTGGGGGAATGCTGCACCGAAACAATCTGATGTTGGCAGAGCATTTGTGCAATTATTTGCAAAAGCTGTGCCTTTACCATAAGTTCATACCCAACACTTTTTTGCTCCGCGGCAATTTGAATCTGATACAAGGTTTCACGCAGAAAGTATTTTTCAGTTTCATTGGTAACTTGTACCGGAAACCGCAGTACCCCTTGTACAATTTGTTCCAAGTAAGTCTGAGCAGCATCACTTTCTGAAAAAGTCAATGCCTGTAACGGAAAAATAACTGTACGATATACTAACTGATTGTCCTCTGAAACAATTCGGTGCAGTTCCTCCTGATTGATACAAAAAATATCTCCCTCTACTGCGGAAAACGTTTCATTTCCAATTGTAATTACCGCTGTACCATGCAGCATTTGCATAATTTCTATATTTCTGTGCCAGTGCAGCGGTACCAGAAAATGTTGATTTCCATCTGCACGTGTCACAAAACATTCCATAGGGAATCGTGGGGTACCATGTTTTCGCTTCTCATAAAATTTCTGTTTTTCCAATTCCGACACCTCTGTTTCTTTTTTCTCTGCATTTTGACAATCAGAGAAAATTAGTGGAAAAAGTACAAGAATCCGAGGATATAGTACTAGATTTTACGGATTGTTACAGATATAATATAACACAGAACAGGCAATCTGTCAACCATTGATCTATCAACATTAGGAGGTTTATATATGAAGTTTCAGGACAATTTTTTATGGGGAACTGCTTCCGCCGCATATCAGGTAGAAGGTGCATATCAAGACGATGGCAAAGGCTTAAACGTCTGGGATGCTTACACACAGGAAGACGGTCATGTGGCACACAGCGAAAACGGAAATATTGCATGCGACCACTATCATCACTTCAAAGATGATGTGAAAATGATGAAAAAAATGGGCATTCGCAATTACCGGTTTTCAATCAGCTGGACAAGAGTTTTGCCGGACGGTACTGGAAAAGTAAATCAGAAAGGATTGCAGTTCTATTCTGATTTGGTAGACGAACTGCTGGCAAACGGCATTGAGCCGTTGGTAACGCTGTTTCACTGGGACTATCCTCTGGCACTGCATCAGAAGGGTGGCTGGCTGAATCGTGATTCCTCAGACTGGTTTGCTGAATATGCCAAAGTCGTAGTCGATGCTCTGTCCGACCGTGTAAAGTATTGGATGACCATTAACGAACCGCAGGTATTCATCGGCTGCGGCTATGCCATTGGAAAATTTGCTCCTTTCGAGGTGCATCAGGCACATGACTTGACTCGCATGACACACAACGTTTTGCTGGCTCACGGAAAAGCAGTACAGGTGATCCGGAAGTATGCAAAGCAGAAGCCAACTGTTGGATTTGCCTTTGCAACACCCTGCTGCACACCGGAAAGCAATACACCGGAAGCCATTGCAGAAGCAAAACGTAAGAGTTTCGCTTTTACTAAAAACCGCTTCCCATTTGAACTTGCTTGGTGGGCAGATCCGATCTTCTTTGGCAAGTATCCGGAAGAAGCTTATCGGATTCTTGGAAACGACATGCCGGAAATTCTGGAAGGGGATATGGAAATCATCTCTCAGCCGGTCGATTTTTATGGTGTCAATATTTATGAGAGCAAGGCTACGGAAACAGAATTTGGCTATGCAGAAAACGCTTATATCGGCTGTGCAAGAACACAAATGGGTTGGCCGGTAACACCTGAGGTACTGTACTGGAGTCCGTTGTTCCTATATGAACGCTATCAGAAACCGATTCTGCTTAGTGAAAACGGTATGGCAAGCCATGACTGGGTACAGCTGGATGGTAAAGTTCATGATCCGCAGCGAATTGATTTCATGAAACGGTATCTGCGGGAACTGTATCGTTCGATGCAGGACGGAGCAAAGGTAATGGGTTACATGTACTGGTCTGTCATGGACAATTTTGAATGGTCTGACGGTTATGATAAGCGTTTCGGTTTGGTACACGTGGATTATCAGACACAAAAGCGTACCATAAAGGATTCTGGTTATTTCTACCGCGATGTAATTAACACTAACGGAGAAGCCATTTTCAGTGATACTTGGACGGAACAGTAATTCTGATTGTTCAGTAAATACATTCCATAACAAAAAATAGAAACGCTCTGGAAAGCTTTGTTTAATCCGCTTTCCAGAGCGTTTTTCACGTAAAAATAGAAATTACAATTTCAGGAACAGAGCAGAGAATAAAATCAACAGCATGCAAATCGGGCAGATAAATTTGATCATAACACGATACAAACCTTTCACACGAAAGCGTGCATTCTTCTCGATTTCATCTTCTACAAAAGTTGTTTTTACAACAAATCCAACCAACACACAAGTCATCAATGCGACAATCGGCATCATAATGTTATTGCTAATATAGTCGAAGAAGTCCAGGAACTGCATGTGGAAAATAGTGAAATCAGACCAAATGCTATATCCAAAGACAGAAAGTAAACCGATCAGAAACGATATGCCGGTAACAATCAGGCAACTGGGAATCCGTTTCCAGTGGAATCGTTCTTCCACAATGGAAACAACTGTTTCCATCAAAGAAATGGAAGATGTCATTGCAGCCAGTACCACCAACAAGAAAAATACTGCACCAACGATCTGTCCGCCCAACATTTCCTTGAAAACATTCGGGAGTGTGATAAACATCAGACTTGGACCAGCATTCAAAGCATTTTCATCACCACCGGAAAAGACAAAAACTGCCGGAACGATAATCAGTCCAGACAGAAAAGCTACCAAAGTGTCGAACACTTCAATCTGGCGAACAGAACTTTCAATGTTATCTTCTTTCCGCATGTAAGAACCATATGTAATCATAATACCCATTGCCAATGACATAGAATAGAACAACTGTCCTACTGCGGCAATTACTGTTTTTATAGAAAACTGGTTGAAATCCGGCTTGACATAGTAGATCAATCCGTCAATTGCCCCCGGCAAAGTCAACGTATAGATACTAATTCCTACAATCAGAATCAACAATACCGGCATCATTAGCTTGCTGACTTTCTCTACCCCTTTTTGCACACCTAGCATAACAACTACTGCGGTAAGGAGAATGAAAATTGCAAAAAACAACATCGGTGATCCGGCATGACCGATAAAGTTAGAGAAATAAGAACCGTCACCGGCCGCACTTGCTCCAGAACCAGTTGTAAATATCACCAGATATTTCAGCACCCAACCTCCGATCACACAGTAGTAGGGAAGGATAATTACCGGAATCGCTCCTGCTAGCCAACCAAGCGGTTTGAAATGACAGTTCATATCTGAATATGCCTGTATGACACTTTTTCCGGTACGCCGTCCAATGGCAATCTCTGTGGCCATCAGGGCAAAACCAAACGTAACCGCAAAGATCAAATAGACCAGAAGGAACATACCGCCGCCGTATTTCGCAGCAAGATAAGGGAAACGCCAAATATTTCCCAATCCAACAGCAGAGCCCGCAGCTGCTAAAATAAATCCCAGCTTGGATCCAAATCCGCTTTTGACTTGTGTAGTTTTTGATTGCATATGATAAAATACTCCTCTCTTTTCACTTGAAGCATGCTAATATGAAAATATCAACAAGTTCAATTTTCTGTACACCAGCACAAAAGTGCGTTCACAAAGATTTCTTTTATCACTCCTGTGAGCACACTCTATTTAGTATACACGATTTCTGTAGAATTGTCAATGAATATTATGAAAAATCACAATGAAATCCTATGGATATATCATAAAACGCCGCCCTGTTTTGCAGAGCGACGCTGTACGAAAAAGATTGATTTTATTCTGTCATTTTGCTTAAACGATTTCAGCAAGAGGAATTGTCACAGTTTTTCTGTCACCGGTTTTATTGTAAGGATAAGAAACTTCCAATTCTTTTTCCCGAACAGTAATCTGCAAATCGCCAAAGGAGCACACATTATTTCCGGAATCGTCTTTTGTCCAGACTGCCTGAGAATCCGAGAACACGGGAAACGCTTCGTCCAGCGGCAGGGAAGCCAACCGATTAAAGTTGTGATATAGAACTATGCCAGACGGCGAGGTACTGTACAAAATTACTTCGCTGTAATTACCAAAGCTATACTGATTGACAGCAAGCCCTTCTCCCATGGTATCCGGAATTGTCGTAAATGCCCATGCTCCATTATTCAGCAAAAACTCATCATTATAATCCGCATAAGTAACTTCTGCATTTTCTGCAATATTCTTGGAAACTGCAAGCATGCTGATCTGCATAACTCCGTCGCAGGATACAGGCTCTTTTTTTCGACAGGATACTGTGATTTTACGAGTGTTTTCATTTTGAGTAACCCGGAACACAGTTCGACTGGTGCCTGCAATATCATCATCTACAGATAAGTAAAGTGCTTTTTTCTCAAAAAAGCTTTCCGGATATAATTGTAGCAATGTATCGGCTGTGATGTATTCATCTGTGATATTTGCACTTTGAAGCACCGTCCGCAATTCTTCCCTTGAAGAAATCCACTGTTTTTTCATGGAAGAAATGTTCAATACATCATAATATCGCAAGCTTGCAGAAATCTCGGTTTCTCCGACTTCTTTCCATGTTGGTTTTTTTCCGTTCCACTGCTCTATAGGAACTGCAACCCAAAGCAAGTCGATTCCAGTACCGGAGGTGCCGTCAATTTCTGTTCCACTGTAAAAAATCTCAATGTAGCCATTGTCCTGCTGCACAACTTTTTCGGGTGCATAGACTACAGAACTGCATTTTACAGTCGGACGTGCAAACAGCACATAGTCTGCAAAGAACGCATCGTTAAAATAGTCACGCAATTGCTGGGCAACTGCATTTTCATACAAAGGAGCGAGGCTATCCTCAAAGTCCTGCTCCGATGTCAGCACCATTTCCGGACGGCTGCTCAATGCACGATTCCAGCCGCTTTTGGTAACTGCTTGAATATTTTGTTCCACTGAAAGTTGACAGCTGCTTGTGTCCAATGTTTTAGAATTCCACACCGGTGCTTTTCCATTCCATTGGGACTTGGGCAAAGCAACCAAAAGCAGATCAATAGATTTTGAATGAAAACCGTTGCAAAGTTCCTGTTGATAAGTGATCTGCAGCGTTCCGGTTTTATCCTGTGAAACTTCACAAATTATATTTTCATAGTCGTTTCCGTCTGGTTTTGCAACGAGATCAACAAACAGCACATGGGAAGCAAAGAACTCCGAATCATAGTATTTTTTCAGATTTTCTGTTGTTTCTTCTCCCAACAGCGATGTAATTTGTTTCTCCAATTCTTCCACAGTAGAAAAAATCAATGCAGAATCGGAACTCTTTGCTTTGTCCCAGCCCTGTTCTGTTGCTGTGGTAATATTGAACAGCATATCATACGACGGAAAAATCCAATTGGTATCCCATACAATTTCTTCACTGTGATACTGTGTTTTCGGAATCGTCACCTGAAGCAGCATTCTGCTGCCAATACCAACACAATCCATGAGCATGCCAGAACGATTCGATGCCTTTATGTGTATTTTTCCATCGATACCATGAAAAACATCGTCAATGGAAAAGAACTCCTGTGTTCCGACAGAAACTACCGGTGAGATATTGACCAGCAACACATGACTTTGGAAAAATTCTTCTGTATATTGATTGCAGAATGGTTCCGTGTTAAGCAGACTATTTTTGGAACTTAGTTCCACGGCAAACTGTTCCCCATATGCATTCCATTCGTCCATTGTGGAAATCACTGCCGGCATAGAGTCTATTTCAGATTCATTTTCATTTTTGAAATAGACATTGTGAATTGCTGTGGTAGGCGTAAGTGTTCCCTTCTGCGATGTATCCTGTTCCGGCAGGGTAGTGGTGATATGCACCAAAAATCGCAGTAGGGAAGTGGTGTCCTGCATATCGATCGTTCCAGAGGAAGAATCCTGATAGCAATCCCCATTCCGCATCTGCTGTGTATTCAGTATAACGACACCAGCCACATATTTGTTCAGGAGAACAGCATCGTTAATGGCAATTCTTCCGTCCAAATCAATATCCCCATAGAAAGCATCAGCAGGAACTTCTTGTTTGGTGGAAGAACTGGTACTGGTTTCTGTAGAAGCAGAAGCAGTTGAGGTGGTGGTTATTGTGGTTGCGGTTTCACTTTCCGTAGAAGTCCGCTGCTCCTGCGTTGTAGTTGCAGTAGAAACTGGTATAGATGTAGTGATTTCTGAAGTCGTTTGACTTGTGCCTTCAGTAGATTCTGTGGTTGTCTGGATTGTTGTAATTGCAGCAGTAGTTTCTGTGGAAGTATTTTCTCGCAGATAGTGCATCTCCGCATAGAATTCCCGAAACGGCTGTTCCACATTTCCACCAGTAGGCACCTTTTTTGCAATCGCATTCCAGTCTGCCTGTGTTCCGTCATAATATATATCCCGCAATGCAGTATCAGAGAAAGCATCAGCTTCCAGAACCTGAATCGAATGCGGCAAGGTCAGATTAGTCAAGGATTGATTGTAGAAAAATACACCCTGTGCAATCGTTTCAACGCCGTCCGGTACAGAATACGAACTTTTCAGTGTGTTTTCATTTTCTGCAAGAGCATTCGGATAAGCATACAGTATTTTTTCTTCCTTGTCATAGAGCACGCCGTCTACACTGGTATACGCCGGATTATGCTCATCAACTTCGATTCTCTGCAAATCTGCACACGCCTGAAAGGCAATTCCGCCGATCTGGGTGACACTCTCCGGAATATAAATAGAAGTTAACTGACTCGAAAAGAAGGCCCCTTCTTGAATCGTCGTTACCGGCAGACCGTCAATGGTATCCGGCAGCACAATGTCTGTTTCATGCACGAAATCCGGTAATTTCCACATAGGTATCATGTTTGTTGTATTTCAGTAATACAGCATCTGTTGCTGTTATATCAGAAATAGCCGTTGTTTCTAATGCAGCGGCAGTCATGCTGCTGATGGGAGCAACCTGTACAAGCATTGCACCAAAAACCGCAAGTGCAATCCATTTTTGTTTCATCTTGCTTTCCTCCATTTCATGTAATTTTTCAGTTGAATTTGTGAATGGCATCTACCAGTTCGCTGCCCGTAAAAGTAAGCGGGTTATTGGCATCCGAATTAAAGTATACGCCGTTTTTCCAATAGAATTCCGAGTATCGAACATATGCTCCGTCAGGCACCGCATCTCCGCCATCATTCAAGAAATATAGGAGCGTTTCTCCGACTTTAGGAAGTGATATATCTCCATTGTTCTCAAACAGACTGGTTTCTGCTGCCTGCTCTGCCGTCATATTCCATTGTTCCGGTGTTTCTCCTATATAGGAAAGATATTCCGTCATTGGCATATAACCGCCCTTTATATAAATTGAAATGCAATCTCCGTAATGCAACTCTTTTGCCGAATCAAAAACCATTTCCAGTTTGACATCAACTTGAATCCACGGCTGTCCCTGAATACTGGTATAAGTTACAGCATTTGTTGTGCCGAGTACAATTGTATCCGATTTTGCAATCAGATCTGAAAGTGTGTCAAATGTTATACCTACCCGGGAAACTTCCAGAACGTGTTTTGCAACCGTATAACTGCATGGCGGCTGTACCGTATAGTCTTTTGTTTGCATGGGTTCACAGGAATCAGCACACGTTGTGACGGTCTGTATGTCATTTTTGCCATCTATATAGCGTGTTGTTGTCTGTGCAGCAGTCGTATGCTCTGATGCAACTGCTGTTGATGCAAGGGGAGTGGTCATCTGCTTTGTGCCAGTTGTTGTTCTTTTCCGTGTGGTAGTATATGCAACAGAAGTCACAACTGCTTTTGCTGTTGTCGTATCAGATCTTCTTACAGTTGAAACCGCCATTGTAGTTTGCTTGGAATCCGAAGTCGATTTTTCCGGTACTTGGTGAGAGGTGGTATGTTTGGATACTGTACTGGTTGAACTTGACAGAGTATTTTCTGCGGTTGCTAAAACTGTTTCAGCAGAATTTTTTTCACCGGTAGTAACTGTTGTTCGTGTTGTTTCTGCCGTAGTCGTTGTTGCCGGATCTATCCAGGCTGTTGTTGTGGTTTCCTGCGGCGGAACAACCTCGAGTTGATCTCTGGAATCGAAAAACGCTTGATACGCACCATACCCGATGCCCAGTACCGCAGCTGCACAGAACACCATTGCAGACTGTCGAATCCACTTCGGATACCGCTGAAAAAAGAGGGGAGTGGCGGTATCTTGTGATTGTTCAGCCTGTATTTGCTGTAGAAACTGTGCTTTTCTTTGAGGAGCAGGCGGTTCAAAACAGTCTTGCAGTGCCTTTTTATATTTCCGTTTCATACCCGTCTGCCTCCTTTCCAAAATGTTTTCGCAGTTTTGCCAGTATAGCTTTCAATTTTCGATGCAGTGCAAAGCGGGATATTCCGTACAGCTGGCTCATCACCGCGACAGGCACTTCATTGACATAACGGAGCAGGATCAGTTCCCGTTCTTCCGCTGTCAATTCTGAAAGAGCATTTCGCAGTGCTACATGTGTGATAAAATCATCATCTTGTACAGAAACAACCGGCATATTTTCCTCACTGAGGGGTTCGGCAGAGGGCTTGCGGTATGTATCAATACAAAGATTTCTTGCAATTACATACAAATACTGCAATTCTTTTCCGGTACTTTGATACTGCGGATGCTGATAGTATCTCAAAAATGTTTCCTGCGTCAAATCTTCTGCAAGTTCCTGACATCTGGTATGAAAAAAACAATATCGATAGATCTTGTCATATTGCTGCGACAGATTCATAGGCACTGCATCTCACCCCTCTCATTGGCATTAACGTTTGAACTGGAAAAATGTGCGTTTAAATTTGTAAATATTTTTTGAACTATAAAATTCTATGACATATCAGAATGTATTTCAACGGTGCTATTCATTTTTTATGTGAATATACTCTATATCATAATCCCCAGTATACCATAATTTTAGCAAGTTTGCAAATTTGCTGTTTTTCTGAAAATGTATTTTGAACAGCTGGACAATCTCCCAAAATTGTGCTATAATAAAAAAGGCGGGATTTTTCCTGCCGGATTTTATCGAAAAGGGAGTCTTACAAATGAGAAAAAATTTTGGAGCACAGACATGGATGTATCCGATGCCGGTTCTCATCGTCGGCACCTATGATGAAAACGGAAGGCCCGATGCCATGAATGCGGCTTGGGGCGGCATTTATGAAACCAATCAGATCATGCTTTGCTTGAGTGAAAACCACAAGACGACAAAGAATATTCGAGCAAAGGGTTCTTTCACAGTCAGCTTTGCAACTGCGGATACGGCTGTTCCGGCTGATTATGTGGGTTTGGTTTCCGGAAATAACACACCGGATAAAATGGAAAAGTCCGGTCTACACGCAGAAAAGAGTGCTACAGTTGATGCTCCGCTGTTTCAGGAATTCCCGATGGCATTG
>ENA-OPCO01002076-OPCO01002076.1-human-gut-metagenome-genome-assembly--contig:-NODE-2076-length-11834-cov-3.115460_pt1 | contig 11834 bp, 13 predicted proteins | sample MGYA00241562_ERZ501475 | MGnify/ENA primary metagenome ERZ501475 (study PRJEB25962, sample SAMEA2042627) | human gut metagenome | biome: human gut; feature: human-associated habitat; material: faeces... | reverse complement strand
CTGTTGCGAAATGAAGAATAAAAAAATAAAAATTGGCGGCAATAATCTTTTATTGCTTATTACGATAGTTCTTTTTATAGTTATGTACGGTATAGGATGTGTTGTGTATGATGATAAGGGATTTGGTCATTTTCAGACATTTTTAAATCTTCTTATTACAAATGCAGGTCTTATATGTGTAGCCTGTGGTATGACATGTGTAATGCTTACAGGCGGAATCGACATCTCAGTAGGTTCACTTGTCGGACTTGATTGTATGATAATGGCATACGGTATGACAAATCTTAAATGGAGTCCGTTTGTTGCAATAGCAGTTGTACTTATTGTAGGTATTGTGTTTGGTGCGGTTCAGGGATTTCTTATTGGTGTACTTGGTATTCAGCCGTTCATCATATCAATGGCAGGAATGTTCTTTGCAAGAGGTATGATAGCTGTTATCACTACAGAAATGGTAAATATCAACAATGCAACATTTGTAAAATGGGCTGATTGGAAACTTGAACTTCCATTTGGAGGATATACAAATAAACATGGTGTTATGATGAATCCTTTCATCAGAATGCCGGTTATTATAGCACTTATTGTAGTAGCCGCTACATTCATAATATTGAAGTTTACAAAGTTCGGACGTTCACTTTACGCTGTTGGTGGAAGTGAATCATCAGCAAAACTTATGGGATTGAATGTAAAAAAGACAAAGATGAAAGCTTATATGTTATCTTCATTCCTTTGCTCAATCGGTGGAATTTTATATTGTTTGAACAGTATGTGCGGATTCGTCGCTCAGGCAAAATTCATGGAAATGGATGCGATAGCTTCATCAGTAATCGGTGGAACACTTCTTACAGGTGGTGTCGGAAACGTAATCGGAACATTGTTTGGTGTACTCATTAAAGGTACTATTGATACACTTGTACATACAAACGGTAAACTTCTTTCATCATGGTCAAGTATCGCTATTTCAGCATTGCTTTGCTTCTTTATAGTGCTTCAGGCTGTATTTGCACTTGTAAAAGAAAAGAGAAAAGAGTGATAGGAATACAATGTTAAACACTGTCGGTTCCACTACAGGTGTGAACGGCATCCAAATTGAGAAAAAAACCATATTTTTATTTGTAACAATACTTGATTAAATCTTGAATTTAAGGTATTATTAGTATGGTGTTAAGAAAAAACTAAATTATTTTAGGAAAAAATATCATCTGATGTTTTGGGCGGTCTTAACAGCCGGAAACATCAGATGTTGTTGCATTAAAAACAAAAAAATATAACGAGAGGAAAAGGAGAAAAAGATGGAAGTAAAAAATTATAAATTTTGGTTTTGTACCGGTTCACAGGATTTATATGGAGATGAGTGTCTTGCACACGTAGCAGAGCATTCAAAGATTATCGTAGATGCATTGAACAAATCAGGAAACCTTCCATATGAAGTAGTATGGAAACCAACCATGATCACAAACGAAGTAATCAGAAAGACATTCAACCGAGCCGTCGGGAATGCGTATCCCCCGCCCGCCGGAGTTCCGAAGCTCTCGCACAGCCGCCCGATTATCCCGGAGATTCGCGGAATATTGTTGTTCTGGCTGATAATAAAGCTGATGAGCGTTTCGAACGGCTCCTGCCGCAGAATGCGTATACCAGGCGAGAATTCGCAGGCTTTTTTCAGCGTTTCGTCCGCTGAAAGCGTTTCGATGTACGCGGAATAATCCGTGCCCAGGTCGAAATAGTTTTCCCAGAACGGGATATCCTGCTCGGATACGCCGTGCAGGGTGACTTCATCGCCGGACTGCGTTACAGTAAGGCTTCTGCCGCCGGCAATGCCGGAAAACGCGCCGTTTTCGTCCTCGCTCCAGCGAAAGCACTGACCGCACAGGAACGTCCGGCGGATATCAAAATTTTTATTTTGTATGGTGTAATTCATAGAAATTTTCGTAAACCCCTTGATTATTTGTCTTAATTATAATACAATAGGAGTATAATTTCAAGAGTATCCGCTGTATTTTCAGCGACTTTTCACCTTATTCACGCAAAAGGAAAGGACTTACAATGAGAGAAAGTATTCTGACGATACCGATAAACGAAGTGTTCGAGCCGCGGGAGGGCTGCCCCATCTGCGCCATGCGTAACACTGTCGAGCAGCATATCAGCGAGTACATAATGGGCGCCGCGATGATGGAGCCGGACGTCCGCATGGAAACTAACCGGCTTGGGTTCTGCCATACGCACTTCAACAGCCTGCTCAAGCAGAACAACCGCCTGTCGCTGGGGCTCATGCTCAACACTTACCTAGGTACGCTCCGCGGAGAGATATTCGAGAATAAAAGCATATTCTTCACAAAGGGAGCAAAGGCAAAGAAGTGCAGCGAAATAGAGAACACCTGCTTCGTGTGCAGCAAGGTAGACTGGGGCGTTGAACACATGCTGGAAACGGTATTCACGATGTTCCGCGAGGACGCGAAGTTCCGCAATCTGTATTCCACGCAGAAATACATCTGCATACCGCACTACAATCTGATAATGTCGCATGTTCCCTCCAAGCTGCCGAAAGCAGACCAGAAGGAATTCATCGCCGCCACCGACAAGCTTGTGGAAAACTACATCAAGGAGCTTAACAGCGACGTAAACGAGTTCTGCAACAGCTTCGACTACCGCAACGCCGGAAAGCTCCACAGCGAGGACATGGAGCACGTCAGAAGTTCCATCGAGCGCGCGATAGAATTCATAACCTCAAGGAAACCAGACGTTAAATAAAATCCGGAATCAAGCTGTTCTGCTTTGTGGGACGGATTTAAAATAACCGCCGAAGGCGGCACCGAAATTCCGAATTCCGAATTCATAATTCCGAATTAAAATAAGTGGGTGTTTAAATGGATATTTTAGCAATAGAAAGCAGCTGCGACGAGACCGCAGCCGCAGTAATACGCGATGGCAGGGAGATAATCTCCTCAGTCGTGGCAACGCAGATAGAGGAGCACAAGCTGTACGGCGGCGTAGTCCCCGAGATAGCCAGCCGCCGCCACTGCGAGAGCATAGTCGCGGTAGTTGACGAGGCGCTCCAGAAGGCGGGCATGAAAGCGCAGGACGTCGACGCGATAGCCGTAAGCTACGCACCGGGGCTTATCGGCGCGCTGCTGGTAGGAGTCAACTTTGCGAAGGGGCTTGCGCTGTCGCTGGATAAGCCGCTTATCCCGGTGCACCACATTCGCGGGCACATCGCGGCGAATTACCTGGCTCACCCGGAGCTTGAGCCTCCGTACCTCTGCCTGGTGGCCTCCGGGTCTCACAGCCATATCGTCAAGGTCAACGACTGGACGGAGTTCGAAACGATAGGTCAGACCGTCGACGACGCCGCAGGCGAAGCCTTCGACAAGGCGGCGCGCGCTATGGGCTATCCCTACCCAGGCGGAGTCCACATCGACAAGGCGGCGCAGACCGGCGACCGTAAGAAATACCAGCTTCCGCACCCGCACACTGCAAATCCGTACGATTTCAGCTTCTCAGGGCTGAAAACCGCGGTCATAAATCTCATACACAACGCCAGGCAGAAGGGCGAGGAGATCGACGTCAACAGCCTTGCAGCGTGCTTCCAGTATACCGTTGCGGATATTCTCACGCAGAAGTTCATCGCGGCGGCGAAGGAGGGCGGCTACAAGACGCTGGCTCTCGCAGGCGGAGTTGCGGCGAATTCCGGGCTGCGGAGCATGCTCCAGCAGCGCGCGGACTACAACCACATGAAGGTATACTACCCGCCGCTGACCCTGTGCGGCGACAACGCGGCAATGATAGGCTGTCAGGCGTATTATGAGTACAAGGCGGGTCACATCGCCGGTTCTGACCTCAACGCCGTTGCGACCATGCGCCTCGACCGCATAACATGGTAATTCAGTAGAAGGACGCGTCAGCATGAAAAACATAATTTTAATAGGAATGCCCGGCTGCGGCAAATCCACCATCGGAGTGCTGCTTGCAAAGGCAAGGGGATTCCGGTTCATAGACACTGATATCACTATCCAGAACCGCACGGGAATGCTCCTTCAGCAGATAATCGACCAGAAGGGGCTCGACTGGTTCTGCATCGAGGAGGAGCGGGCAATAATGTCCGTTGAGGAAAGCGGCGGATGCGTTATCGCCACCGGCGGAAGCGCGGTGTATTCCCGCAGCGCGATGATGTACCTGAAGGAACACGGCTACGTATACTATCTCGCCCTTCCGGTGGAGCAGGTCGAGAAGCGTCTGCACAACATAAAGACCCGCGGCATAGCAATGCGCCCCGGGGATTCCATCGAGGACGTTTTCCGCAGGCGCCGCACGCTTTACGAGGAGTACGCTGACATCACCGTGGACTGCGCCGGCAAATCCATCGAGGAAATTGTTGAGGAGATAGTCGGCGAGCATTCCCTTATTGCGGGAAAGTGACCGTTTTGCTTTGACGAAAGGAGCGGAAATGGAGGAAAACACGATAGGGATAATTCCCGAGGACATGTCGAAAATGCCCGGATTCAAAAGAGTCTGCATGAAGCTTGGCGCGATGATGATAATTATTTTCGTATCCCGTGGACTGGAAACCGTGCTGCTGTCGGCGGCGGTGAATCTCGGAATGTTCGACGGAATGGATCCGAATATGTCGTATCTGCTTCAGACCGTGGTGAGCTTCCTGTTTCTGTACATCATTCCCATTGTCTGCGCGGCTGCGCTTCTGAAGCCTTCTGGAATGTGCGCGAAGGTCTACAGGAAGCCGCAGTTCTTTGGCAGCGCCATGGGAATGTTCCCCGCGTTCTACGGGCTGTCGCTGTTTGTGAACCTGCTGACCATGCTGGTTTCAAAGCTGTTCGAAAACACCGATCTGTACAAATCTTTCAACACGGTGAACGACCTTGCTCCGGACAATCTGTTCTGCGCCGGGGTTCTGCTGTTTCAGCTCGTGATAATCGCACCGCTGTTTGAGGAATTCTGGTTCCGGGGAATCGTCCTGGAGTCGCTCAGACCCTACGGAAACGGTTTCGCGATATTCGTTTCCGGAATATTGTTCGGCATGACCCACGCGAATTTCAGCCAGTTCTTCTATGCTACGGTTCTTGGAATATGCCTCGGATATATCGCGGTTTCCACAAATTCCATCGTGACGACCACGATAATGCACGCGATGTTCAACGGGATTTCCGGGCTGCTGCTTCTGTTCATCACATTTGACGACGTAGGAGACTACCTCCTTGCAAAAGAACGCGGCATGGAAGGCGTACAGACCCCTGCAGTCGTATGCTACCTGATATTCTGCTTCTTCGTGATAATGCTCATGATAATCGGAGTTCTGATGGCTATTGTGAAACTGCGGAAGATAAAGCGCTACAAAGTCCCGAAGATGTGGGACGTCCCGGCTTCAAAGCGCTGGGGAGTATTTTTCACCCGCGCGACCGTTATAATCGCGCTCGTGCTCGCCGCGGATACATTTACGTTCCAGTTTGCGGCACGCGGAGTGCTGAAGCTCATGAATCTGGTCACAGGACAATAATTTCACGCCCCGGAGCCGTCTCCGGGGTTTTTTGTGAGATATCACCAAACAAATTTTCTTTGGTTATCCAAAACATACAATTTTCTTAAAATTGAGAGTTACGCATTGACAGAATCAAAATCGCATGATACAATTAAAGAAAAGCAATAATTGTCAGCGGAGGTGTTCATATGAAAAAAACAAGAACCTATATTTTTGACGCACTTGTAAACCTGATCGTACAATCGGTGCTGTTCTTTATAGGAATGTTCGTGTGGGTCAATCCGGTATACGAAGTTATATGGGCGCTTGCCGCCGCCGGATTTGCGGCGTTCCTGGCATTCATGGAGCGCGGCGCTGAGAAACGGAGCGGCACGGATTTCCGGCACTATCTTATGTTTTCGGTGCTGCCGGTGAATATTATCGCGCTGATAGTCGCGGCAGTCCGCGGCGCTGCGGAGTACAAAACCTGGAGCGCGGGAACGCTTATCTACGTTTATAATCCGTTATACCCTATAGGCATCGCGGTCGGAACCATCTGGATAACGTTAGCGTTCATCGCCATAAACCGCCTTACCCGCAGGGAGGCTTAGAGCATGTCTCAATTCGGTGTTTGTGCATTCGACTGGTCGATCTGACAACATATGCTTTTTCGCCGTCAGGCTATTATGGTCTATTCCGAATTCCGGAGCAGTCATCCGCAGTATATGGCGAACACGCAACAAGATGTTGTTAATATTTCGTCAATCTTCGCATATGATGTGTCGGGAGCTTTGCTCCCGATTTTTTTGTGCAAAAGGGAGAGAAGTTTTCCACATTTTCAACGGTGAAAATAGTTGAAAGTACGGTTAAAACTGTTGAATGGTTGATTATTTCGACAGATTTTTCAACAGAAACGTTGAAAAACAGGCTTATCCCGCATGAAAACTAGTCCGGCAAAGTTGAAAACTATGTTAAAACCGTGGAAAACTTATTCTGGAAATTCCCTTGATTTTACCGCGCCATGTCATGAAAAAATCGCGGAAATATGGAGAAAATCCGCGTTTACCCCTTGACAAAGCCGCATCCACATGATATAATATTAACGTTGCTGTAAAGCGTTTTTACCTGACACCTGAATGAAAGTGAGCAATTAAGCACCGATGGAACGCAGCCTTGATTTTGTGATACTGCTTGATATCTACGGCGAGCTGCTGGCGAATTCCCAGCGCGAAGCCCTGGATATGCGGTATAACGCAGACCTCTCCCTGGCGGAGATCGCCGAAGAAATGGGCGGAGTTACAAGGCAGAGCGTGGTTTCCGCGATAAAAAAGGGCGAGCAGCGCCTGGAAGAACTGGAGCAGAAGCTTGGCTTCGCGGCAAGGCTCAGAACTCTTTCGGTGGAGCTGGACCAGGCGTCAGAACTTGTTTCATTAATGAAGCAGGAAAACAGCGACCAGCGCCTTGAAAGGCTCGGCGGGATACTATCAGATATCCGGCGCGGCCTGTGAGGCATTCCCAAAAGAACGACTTCCGAATTATAAAGGGGTGAGTACATGGCTTTTGAAGGACTTTCCGGCAAGCTGAACAATGTTTTTGGCAAACTCAAGGGACGCGGCAAGCTCAACGAAAAGGATATCAAGGACGCTATGCGTGAGGTTCGCATGGCGCTGCTGGACGCGGACGTAAACTACAAGGTCGCTAAGGACTTCGTGGCGAAGGTCAGCGAGAAGGCGGTCGGCGAGAAGGTCATGGACAGCCTTACTCCTGCGCAGCAGGTCATCGACATAGTTCACCGTGAGCTTATCGAGCTGATGGGCAACACCACAGCGAAGCTCAACTTCCCTTCAAAGCCGCCGTGCGTTATCATGATGTGCGGTTTACAGGGCGCCGGTAAAACCACCCACTGCGCAAAGCTCGCAAAGCACCTCATCGCGCAGAATCACCGCCCGCTGCTGGTAGCATGCGATATCTACCGACCCGCGGCTATCGACCAGTTGAAAATAGTTGGCGAAAAGGCAGGCGCGCACGTGTTCGAAATGGGTCAGACCGACCCGGTGAAGATCGCTAAGGAAGGTATCAGGTACGCGAAGGACAACGGCTTCGACATTGTTCTGCTGGATACCGCCGGACGTCTCCACATCGACGAAACGCTGATGGACGAGCTACGCAACATAAAGCGCGAGACAAATCCGAGCGAGATACTCCTCGTTGTCGACTCCATGACCGGTCAGGACGCGGTGAACGTCGCACAGAGCTTCAATGAAGCCCTCGACATCACGGGCGTTATCCTCACCAAGCTGGACGGCGACACCAGAGGCGGTGCCGCTCTGACAGTCCTGGCGATAACCGGCAAGCCGATAAAATTCGCGGGCATAGGCGAAAAGCTCGACGATATCGAGCCGTTCCACCCGGACAGAATGGCGAGCCGAATCCTCGGCATGGGCGATGTGCTGACCCTCATCGACAAGGCGAAGAACACCATTGATGAGAAGGCAGCCGCCAAGACCATGCAGAAGATGCAGGAAAACAAATTCGACCTGAACGACCTGTACGCACAGTTCGAACAGATAGAGAAGATGGGAAGCATTCACTCCCTGCTGAAGATGATCCCCGGAGTTGCCGGAAAGGTAAAGGAAGAGGACATCGACGAGAAGAAGATGCCCCGCACAAAGGCGATAATCTCCTCTATGACGCCGAAGGAGCGCGAAAAGCCCTCCATCATCGACGCAAAGCGCAAACGCCGTATCGCAGCGGGCAGCGGCACAAAGGTCGAGGACGTCAACCAGCTTCTCAGACAGTTCGAGCAGATGCAGAAAATGATGAAGCAGATGGGTCTTGCAGGCAAGGGTAAGGGCAAGAAAATGCGCATTCCCATGAACATGATGAAGCAGATGGGCAACATGGGCGGCCCCGGCGGATTCCCAATGTAAGTAAACAGCGGCTTTGCCGTTGAAATAAAACGATATTGCCCAAAAAGGGCGGAGCTGATATGATTTCACTGCGCTTAACGCGCATGATGAATATATCAATGCTGAAAGGAGAAAATAAAATGGCAGTTAAGATCAGACTCAGAAGAATGGGCGCAAAGAAGGCTCCCTTCTACCGTGTAGTTGTAGCTGATTCCCGTTACCCCAGAGATGGCCGTTTCATTGAGGAGATCGGCACTTATGATCCCACCAAGGAGCCGGCTCTCGTAAACATCGACACAGCTAAGGCTGACGAGTGGATCAAGAAGGGCGCACAGCCCACTGATACTGTTAAGAGACTTCTCAAGAAGTAATCACGGCAGTAACGCGGGCGTCGCAGCCCGTTAAGAACGTACCGGGGATTTCCCCTTTATCCCACAGGAGGGACTATATATGAAAGAGCTTCTGGTAACTATCGCCTCTGCGCTTGTAGAGGACAAATCGGCAGTCCAGGTAACTGTTGACGAGCCGGACGCCGAGGGCGTTGTCGTTTACCACCTCCATGTTGCACAGGAGGATATGGGCAGAGTCATCGGCAAGCAGGGCAGGATCGCTAAGGCTATCCGCACTGTAATGCGCGCGGGCGCTGTCAGAGCAGACGAAAAGATCTCCGTAGAGATCGACTGATACAAAAGGACGGAACAGAAATGTTCCGTATGAAACCGTCGAAAAAGTCCCGATGGGACTTTTCCGCCGAAACATCCGCCCTGCGCGCACGGTTTGTCGGCAACGCCGACAAACCGCACACTTGTGCGGATAGAAGTGTTTTTTACTCCGGGAGACCAGGAGCAAAAAACTGATCTCAAAAGCCCGCTTCGCGGGCAAACTACGATTTTTTCTACAAAGTTGGACGGAACAGAAATGTTCCGTCTTTGGTTTTAAGGAGATATTATGAAGGTTACAGAAAACGAAAACAAGGAAATCGTAAAAAAGATACGCGAGGGTCTGGAAAAGACCGGCGGCTACTGCCCGTGCAGAATACAGCGCACGCCTGAGAACAAGTGCATGTGCGAGGAATTCAGACGCCAGATAGCCGACCCGGATTTCGAGGGCTACTGCCACTGCATGCTGTACTACAAGAGCAAGTAAAGCCGCTCTGGACGATTTCCCGTTGACATAATAAGCAAACCGTGCTATACTTTAGTTATTAAAGCAGCACGGTTTGCTGCATATACAGGCGTATAGGGAAAACGGAGAGATCGCATGAGAACATACGAATATATTAACAGCGGCTGGCGGTTCAGCAAGGTCGGCGGACTTCCCGAGGGAAGGCAGACTGAGCCGAAGTCCGACGACAGCGGCTGGGAACTGGTGGAGCTTCCGCATACATGGAATGCCGCCGACTGCACCGGGGTTTCCGGCAGGGCTCCGGAATACTCCGAAGGGTACTACCGCGGCGCAGGATGCTACCGCAGGAAGGTAAAGCTGCCGCACGAGCAGTATCACGGAAAGCATGTGTTTATCGAATTTGCCGGAGCGAATACCACAACGGTGCTTTTTGTCAACGGAAAGAAGGCAGGAGTGCATGTCGGAGGGTATTCCGCATTCAGGTTTGACATCACGAAACTGGTAAGGCCAGGAGCAGACAATCAGTTCACGGTGTATGTCAGCAACGCAACGTCAGAATTCGTGGCACCCATAGGCGACTGCGGAGATTTCACGAAAATGGGCGGAATCTACCGCGCCGTAAGGCTCATCGCCGTTGACAAGCTGCGCATTGCACTGCGTGACAACGGTTCTTCAGGCGTGTACATAACAGCAAAGCCGGAAGCTGACGGCGGCGCGGAAGTACGCGTGCTTGTAAAGCTGGAGAATGATTCCGCTGAGGAAAAAAACGCAACCGTCCGTGTGACGATATCCGGAGGCGCAGCGAATATTCAGAGAGAAGCAAAACTCACGATCGCACCTGGAGAAGCGTCTGCTGAGTTTTCACTGAACCTTCCCGGCGCGCACCTGTGGGACGGAGTTCGCGACCCGTTCCTGTACTCAGCGAAGATAACCGTACTTTCCGGCGGAACTGCCCTGGACGGCGTTACGGAGCAGTTCGGCGTGAGGGAGTTCAGCATTGACCGCGAGAAAGGGTTCTTCCTGAACGGAAAGCACACTCCACTGCACGGCGTGAATTATCATCAGGACTCTCCGCGCGCTGGCTGGGCTATGACCAACAAACAGCGCGAACGGGATTACGCAGTAATGCGCGACATGGGCTGCAATGCGGTCAGAATGGCGCATTATCAGCACGCCTCCGAGGAATACGCGCTTTGCGATAAGCTTGGCATGTGCGTGTGGACGGAAATCGGCATAATCGGCAAGCTGTGTCCCGGCGAGCCTGCGGAGCCGCAGCTTTCCCGGGAATTCGCCGACAGCGCCATGCAGCAGTTAACCGAGCTTATCGCGCAGACCTACAATCACCCTTCTGTGATGTTCTACGGAATGTCTAATGAGATCTACCAGATGTCGGACAGCATACACTCGCTCTATGAGCAGATGTACGATTATATAAGCGAAAACGGCGGCGGAAGAGCCGCAGTCTACGCTGACGCACAGTTCTGGGGAAAGTTTCGCACGCTTCCCGCGGACGCAGTGGGTTACAACCGGTATTTCGGGTGGTATAAGGAAGCCGGAAGCGTGGAGCAGTTCCGTGAGTGGTTCGATAAGGCTCACGAGGAGCAAACACGTCCGCTGTGCATTTCGGAGTACGGCGGCGGAGGAGCGATATCCCAGCACAAGGACAACGTCAACTGGCTGACCGACATAGACCCGAATGGAGAGCGGCACTATGAAAACTATCAATCGAGGCTTCATGAGCAGATCTGGGCGCAGATAGGCAGCCTTGACTACCTCTGGGCGAAGCTGATCTGGTGTATGTTCGACTTCCCGGCGGCTGGGCGCAGGGAGGGCGACACAGCAGGAATAAACGACAAGGGGCTCTGCACCCGCGAGAGGGTACCAAAGGACGCCTACTGGTTCTACCGCTCGGTGTGGAACAGCGAAAAGACCTGTCGGCTTACAGAAAAGCGCTTTACGGAGCGCCCAGCGAATGTTCCGGAAGTTCGCGCCTACTCCAACGCGGAACGCACTGAGCTGCTGCTGAACGGAAACTCCCTCGGATCTGGAAAAGTTCCGGACAGCAGATTGCCGACTGTGTTTGTCTGGAAGGACGTTAAGCTCCGACCGGGGAAAAATGATCTGCTGTTAAGGGCGTTTTATTCTGATGGAACTGTGCTTGAGGACGGCGCGTCATGGGAGACAAGTTGTTAGTTTTATTGCGATAAATGTTGTTTAGAGGCAAAACGCTGCTTGTGATAGAAAACTATAATTTAGCGGCGTAGTGTTAATTACCGCGTCAGCAATTGGTTTTCGCTTCCTTTTGCTTACAAAAGGAAGTGGGAGCGTGA
>ENA-OPCO01002066-OPCO01002066.1-human-gut-metagenome-genome-assembly--contig:-NODE-2066-length-11853-cov-3.256145_pt1 | contig 11853 bp, 9 predicted proteins | sample MGYA00241562_ERZ501475 | MGnify/ENA primary metagenome ERZ501475 (study PRJEB25962, sample SAMEA2042627) | human gut metagenome | biome: human gut; feature: human-associated habitat; material: faeces... | reverse complement strand
GAGGGGTTCTGTGGAATCTTTTGCCTGTTGTGCGAGGTTTTACGGAAGTACCCCTCAGTCACCTGCGGTGACAGCTCCCCTAAAGGGGAGCCTATTTTGAAAGTGAGAGCCTGAACGACAAAAAGCCTCCCCTTTAGGGGAGGGGAACCGTCGTAGACGGTGGAGGGGTTTTTGTGGAATCTTTTGCTTGTTGTAAAAGATTTACGAGATAACCCCTCAGTCAAGCCTACGGCTTGCCAGCTCAGCACAAGGCACGCCCTACGGGTGCCCTTTCAGGGGAGCCTAAAATGAAAGAGGGAGCCTAAATAACAAAGATGTGTTGATTTACAAACCGCCCTGCTATACAACAAAAACCGCCACACCCATGCACTTTTTTGCATCTGGGTATGGCGGTTTTGTAATGACTGAAAACGGAATGTTCTCACATTCCCGCAGGAATCAAACGATTACTTGAAGTATGCGACACCGCTTTCGAAGATTTTCTGATCCTTTTCGCCCGGAACGTTCTGGTACAGGTTCTGTCCGATACGTTCGCTGTGTCCCATTTTGCCCAGCACTCTGCCGTCCGGAGAGGTGATGCCCTCGATCGCCATCATGGAAGTGTTGGGGTTGAAGTGAATGTCCATGGTCGGGTTGCCGTCCATGTCCACGTACTGGGTGGCGATCTGTCCGTTCTTCGCCATGTCTGTCAGCAGTTCCGGCGGAGCAACAAAGCGTCCCTCACCGTGGGAAATGGCTACGGTGTGTACATCGTCCACCTCGGTGCCGTACAGCCACGGGGACTTGTTGGAAGCGATGCGTGTCCGTACCAGCATGGACTGGTGGCGGGCAATGGTGTTGAAGGTCAGCGTCGGGGATACATCGGTCATGTCCATGATCTCGCCGAACGGTACCAGCCCCAGCTTTACCAGTGCCTGGAAGCCGTTGCAAATACCCAGCATCAGACCGTCGCGGTTCTTCAGCAGGTCGTGGACAGCGTCTTTGATGCGGGGGTTGCGGAAGAACGCCGTAATGAACTTACCGCTGCCCTCCGGCTCGTCGCCGCCGCTGAAGCCGCCGGGGATCATGATGATCTGTGCCTGACGAACCATTGCCGCAAAGGTGGTGATAGAATCTTCCATTGCCGCTGCGGACAGGTTGCGGACGATAAAGGTCTGCGGTCTTGCACCGGCACGCTCAAAGACGCGGGCGGTGTCGTATTCGCAGTTGGTGCCGGGGAATACCGGAATCAGCACGCGGGGCTGTGCACTCTTGACCGAAGCGGACAGCGTGGTCTTTCTCGGATAGGACAGCTTTTCCGGAACCTCTGTGGTGGTCTTGATGCGGCAGGGGAATACCGGCTCCAGCTTCTTCTCCCAGACGGACAGCAGCTTGTCCAGCTGGAGGGTGAACTTCGGGCAGACGATCTCCGGCTTTTCGCTGGTGGAACCGATCACGTCCTCGCCGTCCTCTGCATCGCCGCAGAGTTCCAGCAGGAAGCCGCCGCAGCAGGGCTGGAACAGTTCTGCATCTGTCAGCTGGCGGTCAAAGGTGAAGCCGATGCCGTTGCCGAAGCACATCTTGGCAATGCCTTCTGCCACGCCGCCGTAGTCGATGACCCAGCCGGCACGAATGCGGCCGGCGGCGATCATTGCTTCGACCTTGTCGAATGTGGCACGAACGCTCTCGAAGCTGGGGATACCGTTTTCGTCAGTTTCCGGACGGAGCATCACGACCTTGTCGCCAGCCTGCTTGAATTCGGTGGAAACCACCTTGTCTGCCTTGGCGGTGGAAACGGCAAAGGATACCAGCGTCGGCGGAACATCGATGTTCTCGAACGTACCGGACATGGAGTCCTTACCGCCGATAGAGCCGCAGGACAGTTCCAGCTGTGCCTTGAATGCACCCAGCAGGGCAGCCATGGGCTTGCCTACAATGTTGCTGCGTCCCAACACCACGCACTTCTTGCCTGAAGTCTCTATCTGATAGCGCTTCAGCAGTTCGAGGATACCGTTGGGAGTAGCGGATACATAGCACGGAAGTCCGATGGACATACGGCCTACGTTGATCGGGTGGAAGCCGTCTACATCTTTACGGTAATCAATCGTTTCGATTACTTTCTGTTCGGAGATATGTTTAGGTAAGGGAAGTTGTACGATAAAGCCGTCTACATCGTCGTCTTCATTCAGTTCGCGTACTTTGGCAAGCAGTTCTTCTTCGGTCACGTCACTTTCATAACGGATGAGGGAGGACTTGAATCCACATACTTCACAGGCTTTTACTTTGGCAGCTACATAGGTTTCGCTGCCGCCATCATGTCCCACAAGAATTGCTGCCAGATGCGGGCGTTTGCCGCCACGAGCTACAATTTCGGCTACTTCAGCTGCAATCTCTTGTTTTACTTGTTCGGAAATGGCTTTTCCGTCTATCAGAGTCATATTTTCAGGGTATTTATTGGTGATGGGCAAAAGTAAAATAAATAACTGAACTCTCCAAAAGGATTGGAGTTTTTGTCAGGAGATGAGGCTTGGAATGTGTTGAGGGGGAGTTGGTGACGAGCGAAAAATAGACTGCGATACAGTCTGGTTTATTGGTCAGGAAAATGGAATCTTTTACTTTATTCATTCAGAATATGTTTTTATAGAGGTATGTGCAATATTTACGTATCCTTACTCTACTGCAAAAATAAAGGAGGAAGTTTGTACTTCCTCCTTCTATCTGAAACAGAATAAAATTCTTTCTTACTTTTTCATTTTCGGCATCATCTTGCCCATTTTGCTGCTGGTCACCATCTTCATCATTTTGCGAGTCTGGTCGAATTGTTTCAGCAAACGATTTACTTCCTGAATAGTCGTTCCGCTACCTTTGGCGATACGTGTGCGACGTGAGCCATTCAGTAATTCCGGATTAGAACGTTCTGCCGGAGTCATGGAATAGATAATAGCTTCGATGCTCTTGAAAGCATTATCGTCAATATCGATGTCTTTGATTGCTTTACCTACTCCCGGAATCATGGAAGCGAGTTCTTTTAGGTTACCCATCTTCTTGATTTGTGCAATCTGGCTGAGGAAGTCATTGAAATCGAACTGATTCTTGGCAATCTTCTTTTGCAAACGTTTTGCTTCTTCTTCGTCATACTGTTCCTGAGCACGTTCTACCAATGAAACGATGTCACCCATACCAAGGATACGGTCTGCCATACGTGCCGGATGGAACTGGTCGATAGCATCCAGCTTTTCACCTGTACCGACAAACTTAATCGGCTTGTTTACTACCGTACGAATAGAGAGGGCAGCACCGCCACGGGTATCACCATCCAACTTAGTGAGTACGACACCATTGAAATCAAGACGTTCATTGAACTCGCGGGCAGTATTTACGGCATCCTGACCGGTCATTGAATCAACAACAAATAACGTTTCATCGGGATTGATAGCTTTCTTAATGGCTTCAATTTCGTTCATCATCTGTTCGTCGATAGCCAAACGTCCGGCTGTATCGACAATCACCAGGTCATAACCTTTTGCCTTTGCCTCGTGAATAGCGTTCAGTGCAATCTGCACCGGGTCTTTGCTGCCCGGTTCGCTATATACGGGGACTTCGATTTGTTCTCCCAAAACAGTCAACTGATCGACAGCAGCAGGACGATAGACGTCGCAGGCCACCAACAAAGGTTTACGGTTCTTCTTCGCCTTGAGCATACGTGCCAGCTTACCGGAGAAAGTTGTCTTACCCGAACCTTGCAAACCCGACATCAAGATGATTGCAGGACGACCGTTCAATTCCAGTTCGGCTGTTTCGCCACCCATCAACGCAGTCAGCTCATCATGCACTATCTTTACCATCAACTGGCTAGGCTTGACAGCTGTCAACACATTCTGTCCCAGCGCTTTCTCTTTCACCGTATCTGTAAAACTCTTGGCTACCTTATAGTTGACGTCGGCATCAAGCAACGCTTTACGAACATCTTTCAGAGTCTCTGCGACATTGATTTCGGTGATTTTTCCTTCACCTTTCAGGATTTTAAAAGACCGTTCCAGTCTCTCACTTAAATTATCGAACATATATCTTTAATTATAAATTACGGATTATGAATTATAAGTTACTGAACTTTAATCACTAACCTTAAACAGCTTTTGAGGTGCAAAAATACAAAAAAGTTAATTACCTCATATCTTTTTATTCTGCCATTTTGCTTTTTTCAAGTAAATAACGCTGCAAATCAATAACAGAGCATAGTAAATTACTTCGGTGGAGAAACAGACAGATACGGGAGCTTTCACAATATATCCTATCCAAAAGATATAGGAAGTATAAATGACAAGAGTCACAGTCTCAAGTATCAAGGCAGCCTGTGTGTTGCCCGTGCCCGAAATACCATTGAAATAAATATTGGCAACCGATGCAATCAGCATGGCACCTCCTATGACATAAAGAGAAGGTACAGACTCTATCAGCAAAGCCTCCTCATTGGTATAAACAGAAAGCATTGCCTGCGGAAACACAACCAGAACAGCAACACATACCACCATAATAATAAAAGACATACGGGCAATACGCCCCATCAGTTGCATGACGTGACTCACCCCTCCGGCACCAATCAAGTTACTTACTAACGAATTGGCGGTGGTAGACAAGGACTGGACAGGTATCAGCATTACCACATAAATGCTTCTCACTATATTTGCAATGGCCAGTTGACGCTGTCCTAATCTCTCTACAGCCACAAAAAAAACAAACCAGGTCGCCATTGCCAAAAAATACTGTACCATCGTAAAACAAGAAATGCTCAAGATGCGTCCCAGCAAAGTGAAATCAAAACGCGGCCAATGATTCAGCCCATATTTTCGGAAGTCGATTCTTGCCCAAGTATATAGAAGGAAAAAGACCAACGAAGAGGCCTCAGCAATAACCGAAGCAATGGCAGCCCCTTTCAACCCCAAGGCAGGCAAACCGAAATGACCGAAAATCAGGGCATAATCCAACACGACATTCACCATAGCCATGACAATGGCATTCAAGGTCAGTACCTTCGTACGCGTGATACCTATATAAAGAGCACGGAACATGACATTGACAAACGCAAAAAAGAAACCGAAAATACGCCAGTTCAAAAATTCTTTGGTAGCATCGAATATGGCATCCGAAGAAATAAGCAAGCGTATCAGCGAAGGAGCAGCCGCATGAGTCAGCCCAAAAAGACCGACCGCCAATATCAACAGAAAAGCACACCCCTGCATCATAACAGGCCCTACATCTCTGAATCTGCCTTCTCCATTGCGCCGGGCTATCATAATCTGCGAACCTGTACTAAAGCCAAAGGCTATCGTAAAAACGCAAATGTAAAACAATCCACCCATGGCCGAAGCACCGAGTTCCACTTCACCCACTCTCCCCAAAAAGACGGTATCTGTCACATTAATAATGTTTTGTGCCAATAATCCGAGGAATATCGGATAACTGACGTTCCATATTTCTTTGTTAGTATACATACTTACTTTTTGATTGCTTAAAAGAGTTACAAAGGTAGGAATATTTATTCTGTTTTACATTGTTTCGTGACTTAATAACTGTTATACCATTTATTGCAAGCTCAAATAGTTTCTTCTGAAACAGTTGAAATATTCATCTAAAAGCGCAATTAATTGCACAATTCCTTTGCTTGTGTGTTATTTTATCCTACCTTTGCGCCCGAAAATCAAAAAACAAAATAATTAATGAAGAAAATTCTACTGATTGGCGCAGCGACGCTAATGGTTTCAAATCCAACTTTTGCAGGAGGTATCCTGACTAACACAAATCAACATGCTTCTTTTCTGAGAATGATTGCCCGTGGTGCTTCAATCGATATCGACGGTGTTTATTCCAACCCGGCAGGTTTGTCTTTTCTGCCCGAAGACGGATTTTATCTTTCTTTGACCGGACAGAGTGCTTACCAAACCCGTGAGATAACTTCCACTTTCCCATTATTTCAGGCTGTCGACGGTGAAGGCACATCACGTCTTTACAAAGGTACGGCTTCTGCTCCTTTCATCCCCAGTTTCCACGGAGCTTACAAGAAAGGCGATTGGACTATCTCTGCCAGTTTTGCCATCACCGGCGGTGGCGGCAAGGCTTCTTTTGATGACGGTTTGCCCATGTTCAGTGCTGCTGCAATGGGGTTGCTTGCAACCAAAGGACTGACTCCCGATAAGTATATTATTAACAGTGCCATGGACGGACGCCAATATATTTATGGTGCGCAATTAGGATTAAGTTATAAAATCAATGACTGGCTGTCAGTATTTGCCGGAGGGCGTATGAACTATTTCAGCGGAGGTTATGAAGGTTTTCTGGATGCCAAACTGATTCCCGAACTGGGTGGTTCTCAGCTTGCCAATATTGAGCTGGACTGCGACCAGACAGGTTGGGGACTGACTCCCATTATCGGAGCAGACGTTAAGTTCGGAAAATGGAACTTTGCTGCCAAGTATGAGTTTAAAACCAACATGAATATCGAAAACAAAACACACAAGATAGATGTAAACCCGGTAGAAGCCGAGCCGCTGCTTGCTCCTTACAAAGACGGTGTAAATACTCCCAGTGATATTCCTTCTTTATTAACAATTGCTGCCGGATATGAAATCCTGCCCACTCTGCGCGCTTCCGTAGAATATCATTTCTATGATGATAAATCGGCAGGCATGGCAGAGGGAAGACAGAAATACTTGACTAAAGGCGCGAATGAATATTTGGCCGGTATCGAATGGGATGCTACCAAACAACTGACAATCAGTGGCGGTTACCAGAACACAGACTATGGATTGTCCAACAACTTCCAGACTGATACAAGTTTCTATTGCGATTCTTATTCTCTGGGCTTTGGCGCCAAAATCAAAATGAATTCGCATTTGAACCTGAACATCGCTTATTTCTGGACAACATACGATGATTACACCAAAACTTCAGAGAACTACAATAACACAACCATAAAAGGAACAGATGTCTATGCCCGTACCAATAAAGTATTCGGCTTAAGTGTAGATTATCATTTCTAAAAAGAATCTTACTCTTTAAGGTAGGGGCAGGCTTAAAACCTGCCTCTATTCATTATACATAAGTACTCCTTATTTTGAAAAGTGATGGGTAGTAACGACACGAATCAGATAAAACTTATCCTTTCCCGCTTTCGTAACTCTCTTTGCGCCAATAAACTGAAAAGAATAGAAAACACCCTCTTTATCACATAAATAGCGCGTATCCGAATCATGTGTTATTTCCAGCTCTTCTTGATTCCTGGCTTCTATTTTCTCATTCAAATCAATCAATCTGTCACCATTAAACCGGTCTCTAATTGCTTTGGCTTCCTGTTCCGTAGGAAAACGCCAGTTCTTTATATTATGAACAGAATAGCCTTCGGGAACAGACCGGGCAGTTGCTATTTGACTTTCCCATTCTTCCAAACTCATCAGTAACAAATCTGTTCCACTTCCATCGCTACTTTTATTGGAAGCGGCTACAATACAATCATTCCAAATGCTTCCAACCTCGGGAACTCCCGATATATCCTCATCCACATCTTCATCATTGGAGTTGTCTTCATCCGTTTCAAATTTAAACTCGACATCTATCGCATCCTCCCAACCTTTGGCTATCAGGCTTCCATCGATAGAAATATCTCCTGTATAGCTGCCACCTATATTATAAGGATGATTGGCTTGAGGAACAACTTTACTGACATATCCATACGTGTGGCTTCCTTTTGAATCGTCCAGCGTGATGGACAAAGTGGTTTGAGAGCCGGAACCGGGAAAGATATAAACAGGTCCCGCAGTCCATCTCCCATCTGTCCCTAACGCACACTCTATTTCCAGTTTCTTTTCCTCACCTCCATATTTTCCTTCAAAATTAAGAGAAGAATGCAAAGGCGATATGCCTACTTTCACCTGTTTAACCTTATCCGCTTTTGTCAGAACAACATTAAGAGAAGCCACCATGTAAGTAAGCAGAAGATTCACCGTTTTATTCTTTCCTTCCAATGAAACGTCAGCCATTCCCATCATCATTGCTTTTGAAGCACAACCACCTTCTTGCATAGTGATTACATCGCTGATTTTGGGATTATCGGACATCACATATCCTTTAGATACTCCCGAAAGAGCCACCACCTTAAAATTTCCCGAAGGTAACTGCAGATTCATTTCCACCTCTTCCGAAGTTATCTTCTGCTTTGCCGCACAGTCTCCTTTCTCATTAAAGGCATACAGATAAACCGGATATTCAATAGATGTATTTCCGCCGGAACGGGCCATTATTTTCAATGCTGTCCCATCAGAAGACGACACATCGTCTTCTTCTCCATCATCCATTACACGCTGACACGAGAAAGACAGTGTCAGAAACAATGACAAAAACAATATAAAACGAAACTGACCTTTATTTATTTTCTTCATCTCCGGTCTTTACATCAAGGTTAATATCCCCCATTTCTCCGCCGTCATTCCAGCTGCCAATCTCCCCTCCCGTTATTTGTATTTCTTTTCCATTGACCGCAATATTATACTTTTGATGAGTACCTTCCTTAAATGCATTATCTTTGGCAAAAGTAGAAATGGAAGCGGCATAAGACTTACCTGCAACCGAATATTCCAACGTCAATGAAACGGGAGTATCGGATGTTTTCTGATTCAATATGAAATAATAAGAAACACCTTCCTTTTCATCCGCCATTGAATGGTTATTCAGGGAAACGCTCAACAAATCGGAATCACCTTCCTGCGTAAGAGTAACCTTTTCTGTCTCAAACGAATAAGTAGCAGAAGAAATAATATTACCACCTTCCAGCGACAAGTTAGTCAGAACCGCATCAGATAATGTACCGGCAGCTTTTATATCAAATTGCACCAAACAAGAAATATGGCGAAAAGAGTTATTGCCGGTAAAAGCAACGGTTCCATCCTCTCCATAAGCCTGAGTCACCTCTGCCACCATAAAATCATACTTCTGGATATTTTCCCAACTACCATCCTGTCCCTTCAAAGATGGCAGACATACTTTTGTTCTATCAGTAGTCGCATCATTATATGGATAAAAGGCAGAGAATGTACTTTCAGTCACCAAATCATCCCAATAAGCTTTTGGAGAAGTCCATTTCAAGGAATAAGTCCATTCCGTGACCGGATTATCATCTACGAACATACCGATTTTATCACCTTCTGCAAAAATAGCACTCCCCACTTCTCCCGAATAACGGGGAGTCGGCTCATTATGTATAACCCCTATTTGAGCTATAACAGACATTGGTAACTGTTGACCCTCCTGCCTTTCAGAGTCTTCTTCAAATTGCTCTTGACAAGACAAAAATAGAATACTGCCCAAACAACAGACAGCAACACCGTTCAAATACTTCATTGTATCTAATTTATATTTAAAGACATAAGATATGCATTATCACATATCCCTTAATAATACCAAAAACAGGTCAAGCTGATTAGTCGTTGATACAGAAGTTTTAATTAGTGCATTAATGGCTATTATTCAGTTGTACACTCATGTGAAAGTACTTTTTATCTCTTTACAGTCAAACATTTAATTAACTTTTGTTCATAAGCTTTCGTTAATAAACTATTTATGAGAATCTTAACACGGAAAAAATATTTCACCCTTTATAACAGGGCTATCAAGGACACATTATTATATTTAGAAATATGCTTTCTGCAAAAAAGAAGAAAAATATTATGTCTCTAACACTCTGCGAACAAAAAATATTAGTAACTTTGCCACACCCTTAATAAACGAGATTATAATTATACACTATAAACAAATTAAGAGATTATGCAAACAATTGACAATTTCAACTTTGCCGGTAAAAAGGCGATTGTCCGCGTGGACTTCAATGTACCTTTGGATGAAAATGGTAAAATCACTGACGATACCCGTATCCGTGGTGCTCTTCCTACACTGAAGAAAGTTTTGGCTGATGGTGGTAGTTTGATTATCATGTCACACATGGGTAAACCCAAAGGAAAAGTCAATGCTAAATTCTCATTGAGCCAGATTACAGACGCTGTTTCTGAAAAATTGGGCGTACCCGTTCAATTTGCTCCGGACTGTGCTAAAGCAAGTGATGCTGCAGCAGCTTTGAAAGCGGGAGAAGTCTTGTTATTGGAAAACTTGCGTTTCTATCCTGAAGAAGAAGGAAAACCTGTCGGAATTGATAAAGAAGATCCTGCATACGAAGATGCAAAAAAAGCGATGAAAGCTTCTCAAAAAGAGTTTGCCAAGACATTGGCTTCATACGCCGACTGTTATATAAATGACGCATTCGGTACTGCACACCGCAAACATGCTTCTACTGCCGTTATCGCTGATTACTTCGATGCTGACCACAAGATGTTAGGCTATCTGATGGAGAAAGAAGTAAAGGCCGTTGATAATATTCTGAAAGACATCAAACGTCCTTTCACTGCTATCATGGGTGGTTCTAAAGTTTCTACCAAAATCGGTATTATTGAAAACTTGATGGACAAAGTTGACAACCTGATTCTTTGCGGTGGTATGACTTACACTTTCGCCAAAGCACAGGGTGGAAAAATCGGTAACTCTATCGTTGAAGACGATAAACTGGAATTGGCACTTGACATCATTGCCAAAGCAAAAGCCAAAGGTGTAAATCTGGTATTGGGTACTGACTGTGTAGCAGCCGATACATTCTCTAACGATGCTAATACTCAGATTGTTCCTTCCAACAACATTCCTGACGGATGGGAAGGTCTTGACGCAGGTCCTGAAACTCAAAAATCATTTGCTGCCGCCATCGAAAATGCCAAGACTATCCTTTGGAACGGTCCTGCAGGTGTATTTGAATTTGACAACTTTACTGCCGGTTCACGTGCTATCGCTGAAGCCATTGCAAAAGCAACTAAAAACGGAGCATTCTCATTAATCGGTGGTGGTGACTCTGTAGCTTGTATCAACAAGTTCGGTATGGCTGACCAAGTATCTTACATCTCTACAGGTGGTGGTGCTTTGTTGGAAGCGATCGAAGGAAAAGTTCTTCCGGGAGTTGCAGCTATCAAAGGTGAATAATCAGTATATATCCCCTGATACAAAATAAAGAAAAGGAGTTGTGTCAAACCGCGGATAATGCTGTCGTTTAGTTCGTAGGGGCGAGGTTCGCCCGCCCGAAAGCAGTTTGCTTTGTGTATTCGGGCAGACCCTGCCCCTACAGCTGACGATGGGATAGCCCGGTTGAGTTTTGACATAGCTCCTTTTTGAGTTTTCATTCCTACACTCCCATATCTCTTCTTTCCAAGACAAGCACAGGTACAAAGTTTGAGTGGTAGCAAAAAAATTTTCAAGGAATAAGTATAATCAAAGCCACACGTAACACAAAGGTTCAACGACATTTCCTTCTCTTTCATTCGCGTTTTTCTCAGTTTTTATATAATTTTGCAGGCTATTAAAACAAACTCGATAAATTATGAGAAGATATTCACTACTATTCACAATTTTGCTGCTATCGTCAACAACAAGTTTTGCACAACTAAAAGATTTTAGTTATAAATTCTATGGCCAAATCCGCACCGACTTATTTTACAACAGCCGGGCAAACGAAGAAACGGTAGACGGGCTTTTCTATATGTATCCCAAGGACAAAGTATATGATGCCGACGGCAAAGACTTGAACGCGACAGCCAATGGTAGTTTCTATGCTTTATATACCCGGATGGGATTGGACGTGCAAGGTCCTAAATTAGGCAATGCAAAAACTTCCGCCAAAGTAGAAATTGATTTTCGCGGTACAGGTACCTCATACTCGGTAATCCGCCTCCGCCATGCTTATTTGAATCTGGATTGGGGCAAGTCCGCCTTATTGCTGGGACAGACATGGCA
>ENA-OPCO01002059-OPCO01002059.1-human-gut-metagenome-genome-assembly--contig:-NODE-2059-length-11881-cov-2.441569_pt1 | contig 11881 bp, 9 predicted proteins | sample MGYA00241562_ERZ501475 | MGnify/ENA primary metagenome ERZ501475 (study PRJEB25962, sample SAMEA2042627) | human gut metagenome | biome: human gut; feature: human-associated habitat; material: faeces... | reverse complement strand
CCTCCATAGGATGGTTGCTCGGGCTTGAGTATTGATTTTTTTTACAGCGCCTTTATGTACAATATCTTATTCGCCGCAGAGTTCCTTATAAAGACCAATGTACAGCTTTGCGGACTGCGCCCAGCTAAAGTCAGCCTTCATTGCCCGGGTAACAAGCCTGCCCCAGGACATACGATTATCATAAGCTTCCTTTGCCCGCTGAATTGCTCCGAGCATATCATGCGCATTGTAGCTTTGGAATGTGAAGCCTATGCCGTTATCTCCATAATCAACGATACTGTCCTTCAGACCGCCGGTGGCTCTGACTATCGGAATCGTACCATAACGTGCAGAAATCATCTGAGCAAGCCCGCAGGGTTCGCTCTTGGAAGGCATAAGGAACATATCCGCACCTGCGTAAATTCTCTTTGCAAGCCCAGTATTGAATCCACGATAGAATCCAACCTTGTCAGGATAGCGCCAGTGCATGTTCTGGAAGAACTCCTCATACTGGCTTTCGCCAGAACCGAGAATAACAACCTGCATGTCCGTCGCTATAATGTCATCGAATACCGCACGTACAAGATCAAAGCCCTTATGGTCTGCAAAACGGGATATCATAGCAAGCAGCGGTATCTTATACTCAGGCATGCCGAACTCATTGAAAATAGCGCTCTTGCAGGCAGCCTTACCCTTGTGATCCTTAGCGCTGAAATTAGCTGCGATTCCGGAGTCAGTCTCGGGATTGTACATCTCGGTGTCGATTCCATTGAGGAAGCCACAGGTTTTATACTGCTTGCTTACAAGGATCCTATCAAGTCCATGAGAGAACCACGGATCAAGGATCTCCTTTGCATATGTCGGAGAAACTGTGGTTACCTTATCTGCAACTTCGATAGCGCCCTTCATGAAGTTAATATCGCCGTCGTACTCGATGATATTAACTTTGTGAGGAGGTATACCAACAATATCCTTTACAAGATCAAGTCCGTACTGACCCTGATATCCTATATTGTGGATCGTAAATACATGCTTGATATTATCGTAGCAGCCTCCTGCGTTTCTGTAAAACAGATCATAATAAACAGGAATCAGTGCGCACTGCCAGTCGTTGGAATTAATGACCTGCGGCTTGAACTGGATATACTTGAGCATTTCCAGAACTGCACGGCTAAAGAAAACGTATCTCTCAGCGTCGTCATAATAGCCGTAAAGACCGTTATCACGCTTGAAATAGAACTCGTTATCAATAAAGAAATATGTAACTCCATCGACCTGCTGTGAAAACAGACCGCAGTACTGGCTCCTCCAACCGACTGGAACAGTAAAGTTAGTGATGTAGTTCATCTTTTCCTTCTGCTCGGGCTTAAAGGAGTTTACGTAGTAAGGCATGACAACGCACGCTTCCTCCCCCGCAGCGCAGAGTGCCTTAGGCAGAGATCCCGCAACGTCGGCAAGACCGCCTGACGCGGCAAAAGGACGAGCTTCACTTGCAGCATAAAGAATTCTCATCGTAATTAATTCCTCCGATTTTTTAGCTGAATACCAATAACACAGGAGATTTCTCAACTCCCCTGTATCCATACATATCCACCTTATATATAATATATCACAAATATTGCAATAAATCAAGTATGTTTTCTAATTTTTTAACGCGTAATGCATTAACATATTTATTGTTCCATTGCGTAAAGCTTTTACTTTACGCATCAACGGCTAAAAGTTGTGTATTTTTATGAGAAACAATCCTGAATCACCGCGCAATATAAACAAAAAAACAGCCGCAAATCGTATTAAAATACAACTTCGCGGCTGTGTGTATTTGGTACGCCTGATGCGATTCGAACGCACGGCACATAGCGTCGGAGGCTATTGCTCTATCCAGCTGAGCTACAGGCGCATATCAACTTTATATATTATATCACATTCAGCAATAAAATGCAACTGTTTTTTATAAAAATAACAAGAAATTATACTAACGTGTATTGGTAGAGCCATATAATGTAAAATATAAATTTGTCAATTGTTTTGAAATGAAAGATAGAAATTCAACAGGAAAATGCCAGCCAAACCCATCGATAGCAGTGTGTAGCACTACAATATTGTATTATTTGTATCAAACAGACACAAAAGCGGATTGGCTATCACCAGTCCGCTTTGTAAGCTATGTATTACTTAACAGGGTTATAAAGCTTGTCGTAATTGACCAGCTCGTTAAGAAGCTGAGGAACCTTTTCCTCCATCTGATCGTCTGGGAACTGACAGGTTCCAACCGCCATGTGACCGCCTCCGCCGTATTTCAGCATGAGCGAGCCAACGTTAACACGGCTGGTTCGGTTGAGGATAGAGTAACCGACTGCGCAGGAGCAGCCCTTACCGCCCTTGCCGTCAACTATCCAGCAGGAGATATTCTGCTCGGGGTAAAGACTGTAAATCAGGAAGCGGTTTCCGGTGTAGATCGGGGATACGCCGCGGAGGTCAGTAATTATTACATCGCCCTCAACGCGTGTGTACTTGCGCACCATTTCCTTGAATTTTTCAGTCTGTTCATTATAGAGCTTGATACGCTCCTGAATGTCGGGCATTGCGAGTATTTCATCAGTGCTCATGTATGCGCAGCACTTGAGCAGCTTCTCCATGAGCTGATAGTTACTGATAGTGAAGTTTCTGAATCTTCCAAGACCGGTTCTTGGATCCATAAGGAAACCGATGAGGATCCAGCCCTGCGGATTTAGTATCTCATCACGGGTGAGGTTGCCGCTGTCCACCTTATCAACAGCTTCCATGAGGTCGTCAAAATTCGGGAAGCGCTCCTTGCCTCCGTAGTATTCGTAGATTATTCGTGCACAGCTTGGGGTGATACGGCTTTCGCCCTTGTACTTACCCTTGTATTTTCTGCGCTCCTCCTCACTGGAATGATGGTCGAACCACAGACCACAGCCCTCGACGAACGGAACATTTGCCAGAACATCGTTCTCGGTCACGGGGATAAGACCGTCCTGGAGATCCTTCGGGTGGGCGAATGTCCAGGAATCCGGCTCGACAACGCCGGCACAGAGCAAAAGCGCTCCGCAGGCAAGTCCATCAAAATCCGAACGTGTGATTAGTCTCATGATGATACCTCTCTATGCTTAAATAATTATAACCTGTAAATGATTGGCAGGCATTCAGCATTTTTATGCCTATAACCATTATACCAAATTATCCGTCAAAAATCAACAGGGATTTTCACTTTTTTTATCATTTATCATTTTTTGTGCAATTGCAAATGACGCGAAGTATCTTGGGGTTCCCTGGCGTGCTGAATGGATTCAATGTTCTGATAATTTTATCCAGTTCAGCGAAAAGCTGATCACGCTCTCCGTCGGAAATATCATGGCTGCCGAATTCCATTTTCTCAAGCAGTTCAGTGCAGCTTTCAAGACTGCTTCCAAACGTCTCATCAACGCGGCGGAAGAAATCCAGGGGAAGTTCTCCTGTTCCAGGAACGCACCCCTTTTCCTCGGTCAATGCCAGAATCAATTTGAATATCTGACCTGCACAGAGCGTAGGCTCACCGGATTTCAGATTCTCAAGTACATTTAACGCGCGTTTCCTGAGCGCTCGTTTTTTACTGAGAATCACTATCATCGTCACAATGACAAGCGCGGCTCCAACAAATGCAGGCGCAAAAGGAAGCAGTCTTTGAATTGTGCCAGGTTCTGCCGGTTCCTCAGATGATACAGGCGCTGGCACAACGTCCTGCGAAGGTGCGGACGTCTCAGCGGGTCTCGACGGCTTTTCTTCTGGTTTTGCGGGTTCCGGACGGGATTCCTGGTTCTGGCTGAGCTGACTTCCGGGCTTGTCAGGCTCGGTTGTTGAATCCGATACAGTCCTTCCGGGATATGCGGAAGAACTTGTGGGGTCGAATGTTACCCAGCCGTACTCTCCAAGGTATACCTCGACCCACGCGTGCAGGTTCTTTTCACGAAGAAGAACTGAACCGCCTCCGTTTTCTCCCTCGACATAGAATCCGGTACAGTAACGCGCCGGAATGCCAAGCTCCCGGAGTATGAGCGTCATAGCGCTGGCATAGAGCGAGCAGTGGCCGCGCTTCGTGTCGTCGAGGAACTGCATAACGGGGTTTCTGCTGTTGTTGCTTCCGTCAAGGGAGTACGTGTAATTCTCGCGCAGATAGTTGCTTACCTGATTTGCCACCAGATAGCGGCTGTCCGGCATGAGGTCATCGTTCTCGCCGTAGATTCCAACAAGGTCTGGAAGATTGCGCTCGATGTAATCGCGGATATCTTCGCTGTACTCTGGCGGTATCCCGAGATAGGTACTGCTGACATAATCCTCATACGCCGAGATCACGTCCGGCTCAGTCATTTCAGGGACAACGGAGGAATATATATCGTTGACGGTGCAGCCCGCGTCGGAAAATGCTTCCATCAGCTCAGAAACGTAGAAGCAGCCCTCCATGCTTGTCTCGTTTGAGGTATAAGCCGGGATCAGCGCGGTGCAGCGAACGCTGTTCACATGCCCTCCGGCGCTGTCGGACACTCTGACCGCATAATCCGCAAACACGTCGAAGCTATCATTATTATAAAAGGAGAACTCCGCTGTATACGGCGGCAGGAAAACAACGCTGGTGTCGCACAGATAGTCGATCGTGACATCAGACGTGGTAATGATCTGAACGTCCTCGCCGTAAGAATTCGCGGTTTCTTTCCCGGTTGCAGAGAGCAGCGCGGCAATTACGCGATTCTCGCAGGGACGGTAAGTCTCCTTTAAGCCGGAGCTGCACCACATTTCCGGTTCGCTGCTCACAGCGGTAGTCCAGGAAGTTCCATTGAAATCAATGCCGATATCGCCACGCAGATAGAACGGTCTGTCTCCGGTGTAGTCCACGCTGATTATTTCGCGCTCTCCCCTGCCCGGGGTTATGATACTGAGCATTTCGTGCTTGGAGTTCTTGTCGCCACTGTGAGTGAAATACTCAGACGCAGCACCCTGCTCAAACGGCGACTGCGAAATGCTCCCCTCTGAAGCAATGCTCGTTATCATCTCGTATGCCTTGGTATAGTCGATGCTTCCGCCTGCCGGGATTATAGCAGCTCCGATCAGCAGACATGCCGCTGCCAGCGCTGCGCAGTACATTCCAACGCTGAAATACTTTGAATAGAAGTTGGACTTCATTTCGATACGCTTGAAATACGGCGCTGAGCGTATCCGGTGCATGAATGTTCGTTCCTCGTGCCTTATCCGGCGGCGGTAGTCGGAGGTACTGCTGTGCTTCACAGCAAGGCCGCCGGAATAGTTCCTGCGAATAGCAACGATTCCGGCAAGGGCAGCCAGAGCCGGAAGCAGCCACAGGGAAAATTCCAGCCGCTCCGACAGCAGAGCCGGAACGCACAGCGCGACAAAGCACAGAACCGCCGGAACAGGAACAAGCCTGCCGGAAAAGCAGGCTGAAATTATAAGCGCGTACACTGCACAAAGTAGCAGAACTCCCAGGAAAACTCCTTCGACATAAGCGGAGTTCATGCCGTCCAGTATTTCGCCGCGGTGAAACAGAAATCTCCTCGGGTAAAGGAATCTTCCTTCGACAGACAGCATGCATGCGTCTGCAAAATAGGAAAGTTTATTCGATATTTCATTCCACTCAAACCAGGCGATAATCCCGCCGGCGGCAATGATAACCGGAATGGAGATGCGTTTCTTCACAAACGTGAACACGGCTGAGAACACACAGCACAGTGCCGCAGCAATACCAGCCATAAACAGTGCACTGAGCGGAAAATTCAGCTCAGTTACAATGTACCCGAAGGAACACCCGCAGAACACAGCCGCGAGAAGTATTCTCTTTATAACCAGCAGCGGAGTCACTGGCTTTGAGCAGTAGTACCTATCGTAGACCAGCACTCCGTCTGAAAAGAAATCTTTTGTCATTAAACGATCCTTTTATCAGGAAAAAATCCTGATACCATGTTTTTTCAGCGAGTCGTTAACATAAGCGTAATGCATGTTTTCCCACAGTTCATATCCGCTGAACTTCTCAAGCTGCACTCCACCGCAGACAGAGGCTGCCGCCGTGTAATGCGCACATATCGAGCCGTTCCAGATATAATTTACTCCGCGGAATTTCTTCCGCAGCTCAATTATATCCTCCTGGCGAACGGCGGTCGGACATATGATTCTTGTTATCGCAAATTTATCGTCCACGGGGTCTGTCACAGCGGAGCCGCTGATGCAGTCGTTTATTGATCCGCTTACCCGGTCTGTGCGCTCAAGCCACCCGCACATTTCTGTGAAATTCGTCGAAAGCTTTTCAGCGAAACATTGTTTTAGTATTTTTACGACCGCCTTGCCAAGTACGCGCTCGTCGTCCTCCGGTAGATTCAATATCCCGGATTCTTTAAAGCATTTCTCGAGTTTCTCATCGGGAATCTCATCAGACAGCCTGTCAAGCTTTGCACGGATATCTTCTGCGTTTATATCGAACGCTTCAATTATGCATGCGTTCGCATCGGGCAGTTCCTTTATGTCGTCGATTATGGCTCCGCGGTTCATGGAGATCTGCTCAAATGGCGCTATTGCCTTCTGTAGCACATTTTCATAGTACTCTGTCAGTCTGGAACTTAACTGCTGGCAAAATTCGATCATAGGTCTGCTTGTCGAGACAGCGGCTCCCGCGTCGGCGTAGTTTTTCAGTTCTACAAGGTACTGTTCCACTGCCTTTCCAGAGAAAAGAGATGAGCTTCTGACCTTGCGCATTGCCGCTCGTTCGATGTCACGGGTGCGGTTTATCTGGTCTGATCTGTCCTCCTCGCCGGAGCTTATCTTTGCCTGAGCGACCCGGAGTTCCGAAAGGCATTTTTTGATGATTTCCTGCGCGTAAAACGGACCCTTTGCAAAATCGGTCTTTGCCGCTTCGCAGTCGGCTATTATGCTGTCCGAAATTTCCTTGACGCATACCGGGGTTCCGTTCGTTACTGCGGCGCTCATAGCGCTGATCCACTTTTCAACCAGTGACAATGCGGCTTCCCCGCCGCCCTTTATGGCTCTTGCAGAAAAAGCCTGGTCGGCGCGTTCGTCTATTTCAAGCGTGGGGAGCTGTCCGCTTTTAGAGGCGACAAGCTCGCAGGTCGGGGTAACAAGCCCGGAGTAACGCTTCAGCGCCATTTCGCCCACGTCGTTTCTGTTAAGCGAGCGATTGAGCCTCTCAAATAACTTTATCGCCAGGTAGGACATTATCTTACCCATTGGAATTTCACAAGCCATGACGTTGAACGCAAGGTACCTGAAATCGTGTGCCGCTTCCGGGCGGAGCATGTTATAGGAAATTATACGTTCAGCGTCGTCGTCTTTGCTGAATATGATCTCCATGCGGTTCAGAATTTTTTCAGCGGTCCGGGACATAGTGAGCCCGTAGCTGTCTGCGGCAGGAATCAGGAAGCACGCGCTGTATGGCGGCTTGTCTGAATCCACCTCGAAAGTGCGGCTGTACTTCTGCGTGAACCGTTTGCGGTGGAGCTGGAACTTGTCAAGCTCCGCCTTCGCAACGATCGTGTTCGCCTGATAGCAGCCGACGTCGCGCTGATCAGTTTCGACCAGCGAGGCTGTGTCCGCCGCAAAGAAATACCCGGTGAACTTCACAGGATACGGAGCGTCGGAAAACAGTTTGGTCAGGATATACGGAAGGTCGATGAACATTCCGCCGCAGAACACATCGCCGAAATTTCCCGTGATCACAATTTCAAGGGAACGGTCGCTGCCGCTGAAATCTGCCATAGCCTCGCCGGTGAGCTTCATGATCTGCTTCAGGTAATGAAACAGTGCAATTCGGCCGCACTGGCGCTTTGTCAGCCCATAGGTCGGCGCGGCAGGAGAGTAATTCTTCAGACCGCTGTCGAACCATATCTGCGCGGATTCCGGGAGTTTCGCAGGATTATTCAGATATTTATAGATAGCTTCCTCCGGGTCTATTGGCAGAGTGAATCCGTCACCCGGAGCTGAACCCTCATAAGAGCGCTCGCCGAGCTGCGTTTCCTCGCCTATGCAAAGGAACCTTACCTTCTTCGGGTCTTTCCCGAAGCGCTTTTCTGTCAGATGCATGCAGCGCAGAACACAGTCCACACCGTTTTTCCCTATTCCTATCACAAACAGTCTGTTCATGCCGAATGGACTTTTCTGCCCGTCGTAGAGCTTCTGTATCCTTTCTGGTCTGAGCCATTCCATTTTCTGTTCGATATTCACGAAAAAGCACCCCTTACTTCGCGTAAAAATCTCTGTATAGTTCTAATTTCCTGTCCTGCTTTACCGGAAATATCTCTCTGGCTTCCCGGCATACCTTTCCGTTTATTTCAGCATAGATAAGCTGCTCTTTATATGGCTCTGCCTTGGCAGCTTCCTCGCCCCACGGCGAGTACACGGCGCTGTCCCCGGAATAATTAAGTCCGTTGCCAGAGCCGCAGCGGTTGCACCCGGCTATGAAACTCTGGCACTCTATCGAGCGCGCTTTCAGCAGCGTCTGCCAGTGGTCGCGCCGTTTATCCGGCCAGTTTGCTATATTTATAATAAGCGTGCAGGTCTGCGAAAGAGCCTGGTAAAGCTCCGGAAAACGCATGTCGTAGCATACCGTGAGTCCTATAGCCTCACCGAACAGCTCCACACTTGCCGGGAGATTTCCGCCGGTATACGTTGCGCATTCTCCGCCATAGGAAAATGGGTGTATCTTGTCGTAGTTTGCTACAACTCTGCCTGCATTTACAATGCAGAATCGGTTAGTTATACCTTCCCCTGTCCTGCAGGCAAATCCGAACCCTGCTGCGATCCCGATCTTCTCTGAGAGCCGCATGAATTGATTTACGGAATCCCCGTCAGGCGGTTCGGATAAATCCTTGTTCATTGAGAACCCCGTCAGCGTAAGTTCAGGAAACACAATAAGCTGTGCTCCGTTTGAAGAGGCCTGCTCAGCCAGAACCGAGCATTTTTTCAGGTTTTCAGCTTTGTTTTCCCATGCGATAGCCATCTGAGCTGCACACAGCTTCAAACCGACCGCCTCCCTAATTCTATGCACATGAGCCCTATGTAATTATTATACAATATTAAATCATATTTGTCAACACGGAATGTAACATTTACATAAAATTAATTAAATCACTTGCTGCGATATTTTATGACTTAGCAGTAAGTTTCTTGTTTCTGATGTACGCCGCAAGTGCGATAACATTAGTAACAACGTAAAGCGAGAACCCCGCGGTAACAACAATGAATATCGAAAGCGTCCCATTTACAATGATCTGCACTGGTTGACCGTCAGGGTATAGAAAGATTATCCACAGGGGAATTTCCGCCAGGGCGACAACAGTGCTATAAATCCCCTGCTTTCCAGAAACACCGAACAGACACCCCTTTACAAGCGCGCGAATGTTCCACCAGAGAAAAGCGGCGGCAGCGATAAACACCATTCCAGAAAACGAGCTTTCCAGGAACCCGAAAACCTCGTTCATTAAAACGCACAGTGCCGCCGCAGCGCAATATATCAGAAGCGCTTCGACGGTCAGCTGAGTTCGCTGCTGCCTTTGCCGCTCGTCGAAAATTTCTTTCTGGCTTCCCGGTTCAGCAAGTATAATCCGCTCGCAGAATTTGTCAAAACTTTTCATGCTCATTTTGTTTCCTCCTCAGTCCAGAAAAGCTCGTCAAGCGTTTTGCCGAGCGCTCTGCATATTGATACGCATAGATTGATCGTAGGGTTGTAATCTCCATTTTCCACGGAATTGATGGTCTGGCGTGTAACGCCGATTTTCTTGGCAAGAGCGTCCTGCGACATGTCAAGTGCGGCTCTGGCTGATTTCATTTTTAAATTTTTTGCCATTGTCTCACCTCATTTGAATTATAACATATTTTTGTCTTTATGTCAAGTATATTATACATATTGTTAAGCTGACTTGTCTGAATATTCAGAAAGCATTTTCAAAGAATATTGTATGATTCTTTAGGAAATGAACTTGTATTTTTACTCCCGCTTTTAATTTCCTTTTATAAAATCTTCGGCTGTGCAAATAGTAATGTCGTGGGGAGAATTCCTCAAAATCAATTTCGGGGTGAACAAATGGAGAAAGCGGGAAAACTAATATCCGGGGCGCTTTGCTGGCTTATCGCGACTGCGGCGGGAGTCCTGGGATTTTATTATGCGGTGCTTCCGGGAACTTTGAGCGCCGAGACATTCGGCACCGTAACAGGGAACTTCTGCGGCGCGAGGGTTAGAGAACTTAGCGACGGCGGGTGCAGGTACACGCTGTGCGGAATGGAAATCAAGCCTGTTGAGCTTAAAGTGAAAGCACGAAAGATGCTGATCCCCGGTGGCGAGCCATTCGGGATAAAGCTGCGAACGGACGGGGTTATGGTGGTTTCTGTAAACACTGGTTCGCCGGCTGAAAAGTGCGGGATACGAGCGGGCGACATGATAACATCGGTGAACGGCGTGGAGGTCGGGACAAATTCCGAGATCGGCGAAGCTGTTCAGCGCTCGTCAGAGTGCTGCACCGTGATCGTCAGGCGCGGAAACGGCGAGAAGCAGATACGGCTCACACCAGAATCCGTGGACGGCTGTCTGAGACTCGGCGCATGGGTAAGGGACAGCGCCGCAGGAATCGGCACGATGACCTTCTGCGACCCCGACGCCGGAATGTTCGCAGGTCTGGGCCACCCGGTCAGCGACGTGACGACCGGGGAGCTAATGCCGCTTTCCAGCGGCGAGGCTACGACAGCCGAGATATACAGCGCAATAAGGGGCAGAAACGGCGAGACAGGCGAGCTTTGCGGGGAGCTATGTGAGAAAGTCATCGGAAGCATTGACCAGAATACACAGGTGGGCGTTTTCGGAACGCTCGACGGAGAAATGAGCGGAACTCCCATGCCGATGGCGTTCAGGCAGGAGGTCAAGTGCGGCCCGGCTGTTATTCTTGCGACTATCCAGGGCATGGAACCGCAGGAATACAGTATCGAAATTGAAAAGGTGAATCTCTGCGCTATGGGCGGGTCAAAGAGCATGGTGATTCGTGTGACCGATGAGCGGCTGCTCGACTCCGCAGGCGGTATAGTCAGAGGCATGAGCGGCAGTCCGATAATACAGAACGGAATGATTGCCGGGGCGGTCACGCACGTTTTTGTAAACGACCCTACTCGTGGTTACGCCGTATTTGCTGAAAGCATGGTGGACGAAATGGAATCAGGGGCAGCTCACGCTGCCCTTTTTTATAGGTTCATTTAAACGCTTCAATTTATAGGGTTAGGGTTGGCGGAACTGTCTGACGTTTCGCAAATAACAAAAAAATCTTTAATTGTCTGCATAAATGCCTTGATTTATCCTAAAAATCTGATATAATGTAATTAGCATTTTTTTTGCTTTTCAAGGGGAAAATACGGAAATAAGATAAAGAGAGGTCATTAGAATGGATAAGGTACTGCTGATAGGTGAACCTATGGAGCTTCTGCTCGCCGAGGAAGAGGGCGCGCTTTCCGATGTAACGCACTTCCGCGCCAGCGTTTCCGGTGCGGAGATGAACGTAGCAGTCGGGCTTGCAAGGCTCGGACTGACCCCTATCTTTGCCACATACAATAAGGTAATAAACAACAGCAAACCATGAAGAAAATTTTATTAATTGCCCTGTCATGCTTCTTTCTGACAGATCTTTCTGCCCAAACGGACACCAATTACAAAGAGAAACACCCATATAAAGACTGGGTAAAGATTGCACCGAAATTTGACGATGCATTTTTTAAAACGCCGGAAGCCATCCGCATTGCCGACAATGTATTACTGTATCAGCAAATTACCGGAGGATGGCCTAAAAACATTTATATGGCGGCCGAACTGACAGACCAGGAACGTAAAGATGCTCTCAAGATGAAAGAG
>ENA-OPCO01002053-OPCO01002053.1-human-gut-metagenome-genome-assembly--contig:-NODE-2053-length-11910-cov-3.210207_pt1 | contig 11910 bp, 9 predicted proteins | sample MGYA00241562_ERZ501475 | MGnify/ENA primary metagenome ERZ501475 (study PRJEB25962, sample SAMEA2042627) | human gut metagenome | biome: human gut; feature: human-associated habitat; material: faeces... | reverse complement strand
GACGGATATGACACAGTTATTTCGGGTGACGGCGGCAGCTTGTCGCAAGGTCAAAGACAACTTTTGTCAATCGCAAGAGCGGCAGTTGCAGACCCGCCTGTAATGATACTTGACGAGGCAACTTCAAGTATTGATACAAGAACAGAGGCGATAGTTCAAAGAGGTATGGATGCACTTATGACGGGACGTACAGTATTTGTTATCGCACACAGACTTTCAACGGTAAGAAATTCAGATGTGATTATGGTGCTTGAACTCGGAAGAATTATCGAACGCGGTAATCACGAACAGCTTATAGCGCAAAAAGGTAAGTATTATCAACTTTACACAGGTGCATTTGAACTTGAATAAAAAGGACTGTCGATAAATTGTCCGTAACGTGCAAAATGTTATTTTTATGTTTATGAGTTGATTAAAAAATAAAACAAATACTAGTCAAGCCTATCTTTGATATACGGCTTGACTATGCACTTTTTGTGAAAATAAACTCTAACGTACCAATGTACGCCGACGAGTTCATTTTCGCAAAATCCGAACTGATTTCTCAACAGTCCTTGATTAAAATACCCATTTGTTTAACACAAATGGGTATTTTAATATGAAAGTATAATATGTTTTGTTGCTTTTTTCTACAATGTACTTGACGATAGAGGCGAATTTTGTTAAAATTATAGTAATGGTTAAATAACGAGGAGGATTACATGATGAAAAAGTTAATGCTTGGAAATGAAGCGGTTGCACGCGGTGCTTATGAGGCCGGTGTAAGCGTTGTTTCCTCATATCCCGGCACACCGAGTACCGAGATTACAGAAAATATAGTTAAATATGACGATATATACGTTGAATGGGCGCCGAATGAAAAGGTTGCGGCAGAAGTTGCAATCGGTGCGTCAATCGCCGGTGCAAGAAGTATGTCTTGTATGAAACACGTCGGACTTAACGTAATGGCTGACCCTGTTTTCACTGCAAGCTATACAGGAGTAAACGGCGGTCTTGTATTGTGCGTTGCCGATGACCAAGGTATGCACTCATCACAGAATGAACAGGATTCACGTCACTATGCAAAGGCGTCTAAAATACTTATGTTAGAGCCGTCTGACAGCGGAGAATGTAAGGAGTTCACAAAGACTGCATATGAACTTTCCGAAAAATACGATACACCTGTATTTTTAAGACTTTCAACAAGAGTTTCTCACTCACAGAGTCTTGTTGAGGAAGAAGAAAAGCAGGAAGTTGCATTAAAGGATTACGAGAAAAATCCGCAGAAGTATGTAATGATGCCCGGTAATGCGATAAAGCGTCACGTTGTCGTTGAGGACAGAATAAACGCACTAAAGGAAATGGCTGAAACATCACCTCTTAACAGAGTTGAAGAAAACGGCTCAAAAATCGGTATTATCGCAGGCGGTATCGCATATATGTATGCAAAAGAAGCACTTGGCGATAAGGCTGATTATTTGAAAATCGGTATAGTTTATCCGCTGCCTGAAAAGAAGATAAAAGAATTTGCGTCAAAGTATGATAAAGTTTTCGTTATCGAAGAACTTGACCCTGTTATCGAAGATTTCTGTAAGAGCGTCGGAGTTGATGTAATAGGCAAGGACGTATTTACACTTCAAGGCGAATATACACCGTCAATGATAAAGAAAGCCGTTTTGGATATAGACGCACCTGAATTTGACGTTATAGACGAGCCTACACCTGTTCGTCCTCCTGTAATGTGTGCAGGCTGTCCGCACAGAGGTACATTCTATGTACTAAAGAAACTCGGTCTTGTTGTTTCGGGCGATATAGGCTGTTATACACTTGGTGCAACACCTCCTTTGCAAAGCGTTGATACAACAATTTGTATGGGTGCTTCAATCAGTGCCGCACACGGTATGGCAAAAGCAAGAGGTGCTGAATTTAATAAGAAACTTGTATCAGTAATCGGTGATTCAACATTTATGCACTCGGGTATTACAGGTCTTGTTGACATTGTATACAACAAGGGTAACAATACTGTTATAATTCTTGACAACTCAATCACAGGTATGACAGGTCACCAGGATAACCCTACAACAGGTTACACAATCCGTAAGGAAGAAACAAAGCAAGTTAATTTGATAACACTTTGCAAGTCAATCGGTATTGAACACGTTGTCGTTGCAGACCCGTTTGACGTAAAGAATTTTGAAAAGGTCGTAAAAGAAGAAGTTGAAAGAGAAGAACCTTCGGTTATTATCGCACAAAGACCTTGCGCACTTCTTCCGAATATGCGTAAAAAGTATTCGGGTCACTGTCACATAACAGACAAGTGTAAGAAGTGTAAGATGTGTATGAAACTCGGCTGTCCTGCAATTTCATTAGACGGCGATACTGTTAAGATTGACACAACACAGTGTAACGGCTGCGGACTATGTACAAATGTCTGTCCGTTTGGTGCGATTGAAAAGGAGGAAAAGTAGAATGAACATAATGATAGTCGGTGTCGGCGGACAAGGTACACTTCTTGCAAGCCGTATACTTGGTAAGGTTGCAATTAAAGAGGGTTATGACGTTAAAGTCAGCGAGGTTCACGGTATGAGCCAACGCGGCGGCAGTGTTGTTACATATGTAAAGTACAGTGATAAGGTTTATTCACCTATTATAGACCGCGGTGAGGCGGATTTGATTTTGGCATTTGAAATGCTTGAGGCTATGCGTGCTTTGCCTTATTTGAAAAAAGGCGGTAAGATGATTGCCAATACTCAAAAAATGAATCCTATGCCTGTAATCACAGGTGCTATGGAATATCCTAAAAATATTGAAGAAAAACTTAGTGCAAAGATTAATTTGCAGGCTGTTGACGCACTTTCTCTTGCGGAAAAAGCAGGTACAATCAAGGCTGTAAACGTAGTTTTAATCGGACTTTTGGCAAAGAGTATGGACGTAGATAAAAATGTTTGGATTGACGTTATAAAGGAAACTGTTCCGGAAAAATTCCTTGATGTCAATATTAAAGCGTTTGAACTTGGATATGAACTTTAAGGAGTAAAAAGTGCAAGTATTGATTAAAACTCTACATGATTTATTCACTACCTATATAGGTTGGACAGTCGCAATCATTGTTGTTTGGGCTGTTATAGCGGTAGTGCTTATAAGAAACAAAAAGAAAAAGTAAAGGAGATGTACCCAATGGGAATGTATCAGCCGGAAATTGAAACAATGGACAGAAACGAGCTTGAAAAACTTCAGCTTGAAAGACTTCAAAAACAGGTAAAGAATGTTTATGAAAATGTTCCGATGTACAGAGAAAGAATGGATAAAAAGGGTGTAAAGCCTGAGGATATAAAAGAACTGAAAGATCTTGCAAAGTTGCCTTTTACAACAAAGCAGGATTTGAGAGATTATTATCCGTTTGACCTTTTTGCGGCAGACAAAAAGGATATTGTAAGAATACACGCATCGTCGGGTACAACAGGCAGACAGATTGTAGCCGGTTATACAAGAAACGACCTTGATATGTGGGCAGACTGTATGGCAAGACAGATTGCGGCGGCAGGCGGCGATGAAAATTCGGTTGTTCAGGTGTCATACGGTTACGGTTTGTTCACAGGCGGTTTGGGTGCACACGGCGGTTCTGAAAGAATCGGTGCTATGACAATCCCTACATCATCGGGTAACACCGAAAGACAAATCAGACTTATGATTGAACTCGGTGCAACTCACCTTTGCTGTACTCCGTCATACGCAATGTATCTTGGTGAAACAATAAACGAAATGGGCGTTAAAGACCAACTTAGTCTAAAAGCAGGTATATTCGGCGCAGAGCCTTGGACGGAAGATATGCGTCATCAGATTGAGCAGTCGCTTGGTATAAAGGCATATGACGTATACGGACTTACCGAAATCACAGGCCCTGGTGTATCTTATGAATGTTCTGCTCAAAATGGTATGCACGTTTGTGAAGATATGTTTATTCCTGAAATTATCGACCCTGATACGGAAGAAGTACTTCCTCCCGGCTCATTCGGCGAACTTGTTTTCACAACGATTACAAAAGAGGGTATGCCAATGATGCGTTACAGAACGCGTGACTTATGCGTACTTGATTATGAAAAATGCGAATGTGGAAGAACACTTGTAAGAATGAAGAAACCTGCAGGAAGAACCGACGATATGCTTATTATAAGAGGCGTAAACGTATTCCCGTCACAGATTGAAGAAGTACTTTTGAAAATCGGTGGCGATATTACTCCTAACTATCAGATTATTGTCGGCAGTTGGGGTAAGCTGCGAGCGATTGTTGTGTGGAATATATTCTTCCAGTGCTTTTGAAATATCTTCTTCTGATACATTGAAAAAACGTCCGATGGCGATGGCGGCAAGGGCATTTTTAAGGTTATAAGAGCCTATCAGGTGGGTGCTTACCTTATGTCGTCTGTCTTCGTGTCTCCACTCGAAAGTGAGGAATGGGGCACATATTCCTGCCTTGCCGCTAACATAGAGTTCCGCTTCGTCTTCTGTGCCGTAGGTGATACAGGTCAGCCCTTTTGAAATCTTATTAAGATGCTCATTATCCCTATCGATGAAAATGGTGTGTTCACCTCCGTAACGTAAATGCTCGTATAACTCTCCTTTGGTTTTTATCACTCCTTCAAAAGAGCCGAACCCTTCAAGGTGTGCCTTGCCCACATTGGTGATAATACCGTAATCGGGCTCAACGATGGCAGAGAGCGTTTTGATTTCACCCGGATGGTTTGCTCCCATTTCTATCACGGCAAGCTCGTCATCGGGAGTGAGGCGTAGCAGTGTGAGTGGCACGCCGATGTGGTTGTTCAGATTGCCCAATGTATAAAGTATCCGGTATTTTTTTTGAAGTACGGCGGCTATCAGTTCTTTGGTGGTGGTCTTTCCGTTGGTACCGGTGATGCCTATAATGAGGGTATCTAACGTACGGCGATGGAAGTTGGCCAACTCCTGTAAGGTTCTCAGGCAGTTGTCAACCAAAAGGATATGCGGGTTTTCACCGGCGTATTGTTCTTCGTCCACTACCGCATATCGGCAACCTTTCTCCAGCGCTTGTGCAGCGAAGGCGTTCCCATTGAATGTCTCTCCCTTCAAGGCTATGAACATGGAGCCTTCAGGACAGTTACGGCTGTCGGTGGTTACTCCACTGCATTCCGTAAAGCATTTATATAAAGTTGAAATATCCATTATACCTTCTATTAATATTAGTTGCGGCAAAGATAGCTGAAAAATAGTTCAGGAAATAACAAAAACTCAAGAATTGTGCGTACTTTTGTACGACATAAATAACACTTCGTAGAGATGATGAACAAAGAGAGTAAATACATTAATGTAAAGGGGCAGTTGATGGATCTGTCGGAGCCTCGGGTAATGGGGATTCTGAATGTAACACCCGATTCCTTTTACAGTGAAAGCCGTCTCCAGACAGTGGAAAAGATTGCTGCACGTGTGGTGGAAATAGTAAATGAGGGTGCTGACTTTATTGATATCGGTGCATACTCCTCTCGTCCGAATGCCGACCATGTTTCATTGGAAGAAGAAATGAATCGCCTGCGGATGGGACTTGAAGTGATTACTGATGTGTGTCCTTCGATTCCCATTTCGGTAGACACTTTCCGGGCAGATGCAGCACGGATGTGTGTGGAAGAATATGGCGCAGCCCTCATTAATGATATCTCGGCAGGAGAGATGGATTCCGAGATGTTTTCTACTGTGGCCGGGCTGGGTGTTCCTTACATTATCATGCACATGAAGGGTACTCCGCAAACCATGCAGCAGGCTCCGCATTATGATAATTTGATGAAGGAAATATTCCGGTATTTTGCACGGAAGATACATCAGTTATATGAGTTGGGTGTGAAAGACCTTATTCTTGATCCCGGTTTTGGTTTTGGTAAGACACTGGAACACAACTACGGGCTCATGGGATGTTTGGAAGATTTTGCTCTTTTTGACCTTCCGGTATTGGTGGGGATATCGCGCAAGTCGATGATTTACAAACTTCTGGACGGTACTCCCGAAAATGCGCTGAACGGCACGACCGTACTCAATACCATTGCGCTCATGAAGGGCGCTGACATTTTGAGGGTACACGATGTGAAGGAGGCTGTGGAAGCTGTGCGGATTGTGCGACAGATGAAGTCCTGTGCTATCGACTGTTAATAGTATAATCTTGAATAATAATATAGCGAAAGATGTTTATCGACTTTAGTATAAAAGACCTTATTGATATCCTGCTGGTGGCTTACTTGCTATATCAGACTTATCGGCTGATGAAGGATTCGGGTTCAATCAACATTTTTACGGGGATTCTGGTTTTCATCGGCATTTGGCTGATTGTGTCACAAGTTCTTGAGATGAAGCTTTTGGGCTCTATCTTTGATAAGTTGGTAAGCGTAGGTGTGCTGGCTCTGATTATTTTATTTCAGGATGAGTTGCGCCGTTTTCTTGTTACGCTGGGTTCGCATAAGCGCTTGGGCAGTTTTTTCCGCTTTCTGACGGGAAATAAGCAGGAGAAGACCGAGAAGGCGGACATTATGCCGATAGTGCTTGCCTGTATGAGCATGAGTAAAGGCAAGGTAGGGGCGTTGATTGTCATCGAAAAGAGTATGCCGCTGAATGATATTATCCGTACGGGTGAGATTATTAATGCCAATGTCAATCAAAGGTTGATTGAAAATATATTTTTCAAGAACAGTCCGTTGCACGATGGGGCAATGATTATACGTCACAAACGCATTGAGGCGGCCGGTTGTATTCTTCCGGTGTCTCATGATTTGAATATTCCCAAAGAGTTGGGATTACGGCATCGTGCAGCCATGGGGGTGTCGCAGGAGACGGATGCGCTGGCCATAATCGTATCCGAAGAGACCGGAGGCATTTCGGTAGCTTATAAGGGACAATTCCATCTCCGACTTACTGCTGAGGAGTTGGAACGTATTTTAACGAAAGAAGAGTAGAATTTGACCAAACAGATTTATCATGCTTTGGCTGCTACTGTTGAGCGAACTCATGTGTCTGTCCAATAGCAGGAAGCAGAAAACCATGTTTCACACATATCAGTGGGTTAATGCTTTGCTTTACAATAACTTGATGTGAAACGAGAACTTTTCGTTTACGGTAAATGCCTGTTTGGGGGTTGTGGAAAATGATTAGCTTTACATCCATGAGAAAAGAACGTATTTTGCGTTGTTGGGGTATTATCCTTCCGGTTGCATTATTAATTTATATCATGCTCTGCCGCTTCCTTCCCGGTTGCGCACGCGGATATGCCGATTATGTCTATCCGAATGTATCCTTTGTTTTGTCGGCTGTTTCGTCCGTAATTCCTGTTTCTTGGGAGGAGATAATGGCTGTAGTTGTGGTGTCTCTGATGATATTTATTCCGGTCATGGCGCGCAGGCGTGGAGAGGGGTGGCTCGTTATTTTCCGACGTTTGACTTTGTTGGTATTGTGGATAATCATCTGGTTTTATATGGCATGGGGATTGAATTACTTCCGTCCGAGTCTTTATGCGCGTTGTAATTTGAGACCTGTGGAATATGAAGAAGAGGTATTCATGAAATTTTTGGATGTCTACACAGAGGGACTGAACGCTTCATTTACGCATGACACCGGTATAGAAAAAGAGGAGGTGGAGACTATCGTCAAGAGAAACTATGCCGGTCTTTCCTCTTGTTATGGGTTGGCCCGTCCGCAACCGTGGCAGCATATCAAGCATTTTGGATTTACTCCGCTATATTCGAGCGTGGGCGTATTGGGTGCCATGGGACCGTTTTTTGCCGAGGCACAAGTGAATGAAGACGTACTCCCCGAACAATATCCCTTTACGATGGCACATGAGTTTGCTCATTTGCTGGGAGTGGGCAGTGAGGCAGAGGCAAATTATTTTGCTTTCCTTGTCTGTATGCAGTCGGACTCCGATGCAATGAGATACAGCGGATACTTCAGCCTGTTGCCCTATGTGGCGGTCAGTGCCAGGAAGTTATTGTCCGATGACAGGTTTCAGGAGTGGGGAAAAACAGTCCGTCCGGAAATATGGCAGGATTATGAGGTGAAGCAGGAGTATTGGAGCGAGAAGTATAGTCCTCTACTTGGCGGAATGCAGGATTTTGCTTATAATCTTTTCCTGAAAGGGAACCGTGTTTCGGAAGGAAAGAAAAATTATGGTCGGGTGGTAGAGCTTCTCATCGCCGCTTCATATAATCGGGAGAAAGGAGAGTTTGAGGATTGGGGACGTGAAGTATCTGTTGCTCTTCCGTAACGGTTGCTTTTCTTTTTTCCGGCTGTCGATGGGTTGGTCGCCGGGACTTTACTTATTGGCTTAATTCCCGGAAAGTAAATTTTTCAGTTCTTTTCAATGATATTTCTTGTTTATATGGCTGCTTTTTTCTATCTTTATCCCATCTTGATAGGATATAATTTTAAGATTATAAACAAGATACGTAAGTGTTATACTGATGCTTAGCTGTAAAGACAGCAATTTGTATAATAAAAATTTTTTGTTGATGAGAAAAACTGATTAAGCCGTCTCGGATAGCGTTCCGGGGCGGCTGAATTGTAAAATGACCGATTTTTATTCTTTAACGACCGGATATTAGTCTTTCGTTCTCCGTAAAACTCATTATATTTGTATCCGTAAATAAAAAACATATCTACTATGAATAGCATGAATAAGATTCTTTCGACTGTTATCCTTCTGGGATTCATTTTACTGTGCGGTTGTAATACACAGCCGTCTCCCATCCGTTCGGGAGAATTGTGGCCTGATAATAATGGGGAACATATCAATGCCCATGGCGGCGGAGTGATGTATCATGACGGTACTTACTATTGGTTCGGCGAGAATAAATGCGATACTACCAGCAGTGCCATGGTAGGAGTAATGTGTTACTCATCGCAGAATCTTACCGATTGGAAAAATGAAGGTGTGGCACTTGCGGTAGAAGACAATGACAGCAGTGACATTACACGCGGCTGTATCCTCGAACGACCTAAAGTGGTATATAATGCAAAGACCGGGAAGTTTGTGATGTGGTTTCATCTTGAACTGAAAGGTAAGGGCTATGAAGCGGCACGTTCGGGTGTGGCAGTGAGTGACACTCCTACAGGACCTTATCGTTTTATCCGTTCCGGTCGTGTCAATGCCGGAAAACTTCCCTTTGATATGGATGAACAGGCACAGGCAACAATGGATACGCTGAATGCTTTGCACTATGCCAAATGGTGGACTCCGCAGTGGGTGGACGCCGTTGGCAAGGGACTTATCTTGAAACGCGATTTCGAAGGTGGACAGATGGCAAGAGATATGACAGTGTATGTGGATGATGATGGTAAGGCTTATCATATTTTTGCTTCAGAAGAAAATCTGACACTGCACATTGCCGAGTTGAGTGACGACTACCTTTCGCATACCGGAAAATATGTGCGTGTGGCGCCTGCCGGACAGAATGAGGCTCCTGCTATCTTTAAAAAGGACGGTATGTACTGGATGATAACTTCCGGTTGCACCGGCTGGGCGCCCAATGAAGCGCGAATGTTCTCTGCTCCATCCATTTGGGGACCGTGGACACAGCATCCCAATCCCAGTGTGGGACCGAACAGGGAGATTACTTTCGGTGGCCAAAGCACGTATATTCTGAAAGTCGAGGGACGAAAGGATTGCTTTATCTTTATGGGAGACATTTGGCGTCCCGAACATCCGAGTGATGCCCGATATATTTGGTTGCCTATTCAGTTTAAGGATGGTGTACCGGTGGTGGAATGGAAGGACAGTTGGACATTGGATTGAAAGAGTTTTCTATTTGACCGAATCCGGTTCTTTGTCATGATGAGAGTGGAAAAAACATTAAAAAGAATAATTGTTATATGAAGAAATTACTGACTTTGTTATTGGCGATGCTCCTGTTGGCAGGATGTGCCGGCAATAAGCCCGGCACATTTGAAGCCGGAAAGAATACTTTCCTGTTGAACGGCAAACCTTTTATTGTTAAGGCTGCCGAGGTTCATTATCCGCGTATTCCGCGTGAATATTGGGAGCACCGCATTGAAATGTGTAAGGCATTGGGCATGAATACACTTTGTCTTTATGTCTTTTGGAACTTGCATGAAGAGACACCCGGAAATTATGATTTTACGGGTAATAAAGATATTGCTGCTTTTTGTAAGCTGGCGCAGAAGCATGGTATGTATGTCATCGTCCGCCCCGGTCCGTATGTGTGTGCCGAATGGGAAATGGGCGGTCTTCCCTGGTGGTTGTTGAAGAACGACAGTGTGGAGTTGCGCACTCTCGATCCGTATTATATGGAACGTGTCGGTATGTTTATGCATGAAGTGGGCAAGCAGTTGGAAGACTTGCAAATCACTCGGGGCGGAAATATTATCATGGTACAGGTGGAAAACGAATACGGCTCTTATGCAACAGATAAACCTTATGTATCTGCTATCCGCGATACAGTCCGTGCGGCCGGATTCACTGAAGTCCCTCTTTTCCAATGCGATTGGAGTTCTAATTTTCTCAATAATGGTCTTGATGACCTGATTTGGACTGTCAACTTCGGAACCGGAGCCGACATCGACAAACAATTTGCCAAGTTGCGTGAAGTGCGTCCCGAAACTCCGTTGATGTGCAGTGAGTTTTGGAGTGGATGGTTCGACCATTGGGGACGCAAGCATGAGACCCGTCCCGGAGAAGTGATGGTGGAAGGTTTGAAAGAAATGCTTGATAAGGGTATTTCGTTCAGTTTGTATATGACTCATGGCGGTACTACTTTTGGCTGGTGGGGTGGTGCCAATAATCCGGCATATTCGGCCATGTGCAGCAGCTATGACTATGATGCTCCCATCAGTGAAGCAGGTTGGACGACCGACAAATACTTTGCTCTTCGCGATATGCTGAAGAATTATTTGCAAGAGGGTGAAAAACTGCCCGATGTGCCTCAAGCACTTCCTGTTATGGAGGTACCTGCCATCAAGTTTACACAGATTGCTCCGTTAATCAACAATCTCCCGACACCGAAACAGACCGAAGATATCAAACCGATGGAGAAATTCGATCAGGGCTGGGGAACCATTCTTTACCGCACTAGCCTGCCGGAGGAAGTAAAAGCGGGAACAATATTGAGAATTACGGAACAGCATGACTGGACACAAGTCTTTGCCGACGGTAAATTGCTGGCGCGTCTCGACCGCCGTGCCGGTGAGCAGGAAGTGGTTCTGCCCGCTCTGAAAGCAGGCACACAGCTTGACCTGCTGGTAGAAGCGATGGGACGTGTGAATTTCGATAAGTCTATCCACGACCGTAAGGGTATTACCGAAAAGGTGGAACTCGTCAATGGCAAAGATATAGAAGCACTGAAGAACTGGGCTGTCTATAACTTCCCGGTAAACTATGACTTTGTGGCTGACAAGAATTATCAGGATATGAATTCTTCTGCTTTCTGCGGAATAGAGAAAAACGACGAGTCTGTGCCTGCCTATTACCGTGCTACCTTTACCTTGGACAAGGTGGCGGATACTTTCTTCAATATGGAATCGTGGGGAAAAGGTATGGTATGGGTAAACGGTCATGCGATGGGACGTTTTTGGGAAATCGGTCCCCAACAGACACTCTATATGCCGGGATGCTGGCTTAAGAAGGGAGTGAATGAGATTATTGTTCTTGATTTGAAAGGACCACGGGAGGCAACGGTTACCGGTTTGGATAAACCGATTTTGGATATGCTTCGGGTAACGGTTCCCGAGACTCATCGGAAAGAAGGACAAAACCTGAAATTGACGAATGAGACGCCTGTAGCTTCCGGCAGCTTTAATCAAGGTAACGGTTGGCAAGAGGTAAAAATACCCGCTGCTCAAGGACGTTATTTCTGTCTGGAAGGTTTGTCTTCTTTCGACGGAACAAATGTAGCGGCAGTAGCTGAA
>ENA-OPCO01002049-OPCO01002049.1-human-gut-metagenome-genome-assembly--contig:-NODE-2049-length-11922-cov-3.120587_pt1 | contig 11922 bp, 11 predicted proteins | sample MGYA00241562_ERZ501475 | MGnify/ENA primary metagenome ERZ501475 (study PRJEB25962, sample SAMEA2042627) | human gut metagenome | biome: human gut; feature: human-associated habitat; material: faeces... | reverse complement strand
TAAGACCATACAGTTTCGTTTTGAAATTATACATAGGAAGAGGTGTTCAAATGAAAAAAATCATGAGACGGTGGGAAGCAGTGTTGATTTGTATGGCATTATTATTTTCCTTGTTTTCACTTCGTACAGCAGAAGCGAAAAATGAGGAAACACTGAAAACTATTTTTCCGGTCCATGTGATTCATAAGACAGGTGATGATAAAGAAAATTTTGTCATTGTAATTATGGGAGATGGCTACACGGCAGACGAACAGGACAAATTTTTACAGGATGCGAAGCAGAAAGCACAGGGAATGTTAAGATGGTCTCCGTATAAAGAGTATTCTGACCACATAAATATATATGCAGTGCAGGCTGTATCTAACGAGTCCGGAATTAGTGTGTATGGGGGCAAGAATGCAGATACTTATTTTCACGTTAAAGTCTACGGAAAAGCAGCTAGCTTTTCAAATGGTGGGGATGAGAAGGCAAAAGAACTAAGACAAGATTTGGAGCAAAATTATCTGGACAGGGGGGCTAATGTTGCAACAATTCATGTGCTGTGTAATTCAGAGGGCAGTTATGGTGCTTCAGTAAATTCCTTGTTTTCATTTTCCACTAATTCAGAGGACAATGAAGATGGGATGGTTATGGCACATGAAACAGCTCATAGTATTGGTGGATTGGGGGATGAGTACGAGAGATACACGAATAAACCAAATACTTCGGACACCTCGAATCCGGATACGATTAAATGGAGTAAAATGCTTGGATTTCGAGGAATTGGTGTCACAATGGCAGGAACGGAAACGGCATTTGCACCGAGCCGCGAATGTATGATGAGATGGCTGGGACAGTCTTTCTGTGAAGTGTGTAAAATGGAATTGGCAAGGAAGTTAAATAATACGGATTATGTCAGTAAGCCGGCAGAAATTTATGTCAGTAATCCTGAAATTTCAATTCCACACAGTAAAACGGGAACATTAGACCGGGATAGTGAAAAATATAGAATCAGCGAGAAAAATATAACAAAGGCAAACAATACGGATTTGGAATTTCGAACTGTGGTACAAAATCTGGTAAACAGAGAGCAGCATTTGAAAATGAGCTTTCAGATTATTGGAGTCGATGGTAAAACAGTTAAGTATCAGGAAGAAAAGACTTACACGATTCCGGCACTCAGTAATTCATACAATCCGGATGAGGCAAGAGAATCACTTTCTATTGTGCTTTCGGATGTATATGGCTTGTCAAATGGTGACAGATTGGATGGAAAAGTTATCAATGTGGATACGGGAGAAGTGCTGGCAACGGACAAAACGGCGGAGCAGGAATGGAGCAGAGTTAACATTCATTATCAGGTAAAGAATGCAGACGGGACAAGTACCTTGCTTCCTTGTGCAGATACGGCAACTGTGTATGTACCGAAAAATTCTACCTATATACTGCGAAATCCGGAATTGTCTGGATATATTTTGGCTGGAAACAGCCTGAATCAAGATGAATTGAAAGTGACAGAGGCGGAAACCGATATTACATATTACTATCAGGTAAAGTCCGATCAGCCGGAGGCAACGCCAACGATGACACCGGCAATAACGCCTAGTGCGACACCAACAGTTACGCCAGCAATAACGCCTAGTGCGACACCAACAGTTACGCCGACAATAACGCCTAGTGCGACACCAACAGTTACGCCGACAATAACACCTAGTGCAACTCCAATGCAGCAGAAGAAGGACTTGAAAAAAACGAAAAATATTGTAGTCGTGGTAAAAGTAACAGCTAGAAAAAATACTTCAAATGTCAGCCGTTCTGTCAAAAAAGCAGTTAAAAAGGCATTGAAAAAGGCAGGCAGACAAAGAAAGAATATTACGGTCAGACTGAAAAGTAAATCAAAGAAAAACATTACTTTGAAACTCGATAAGTCAACCATCAGGTTTTTGACTGCAAAAAGAGTAAAAAGTGTGCAATGGGATAGAGGAAAAACAAGGGTTACCATGAGTTTGAAAAAACTAAAAAAAGTAAACAAACGGATGAAGAAAAATGTTTATCTGCGAGTAAAAAAAGGTGTTTTGGTTGCTTATTATACTCGTAAGTAAAATTAATTGTTTTTTTATAATGTAAATTGGTGTATAATAATTGATAAGGTGTTTTCGAAAGAATATTACGCATAGGAGATTGTTAAAATGATGCAGGAGGGATTTAGATGAACGAAAACCACACAATTACATTGCAGGATAAAAAATGGGGAATGCCGGTGCGTGTATTGACGCTGATTACTTTTTTTCTGGGAGCGTTTACATTGGTGCAGGCAATTCTTTTGTTAAGTGAATACTATAGCAATTATGATGTGTCAATGCCGGTTGTCATTTTGTTTTTGCTAATTACGCCATTTGCCTTTGTGGCGGCACTGATGTTTGCTTTTGGTGTGCACAAAATTGCGCAGGGAAATGGAGCAGATAAAAATATCATCCTTGGATTTGCGATGATGCTTTTGTTAGCAGTGGATAATTTAATTTACATACCGATTCATTACCGCGGAGACAATGGGGACCCGTTAAGTTTTATGATATTGGGTGCAATTGAGTTAATCTGTTTGATTATCTTTTTCTTATATTATCAGAACTGGGGAAATAAGGCACTGACATTTTGTGCCGGTATTCTCTTAGTGCTTAGTTTTGGCTTTGAAATGGTTGAGGCTATAAGACTTTTGTGTGCGGCAGATATTACACTTACATTAGATACTTTTTATAATCTAATGAAAAAAGTGCTGAACACACTGTTAGCGGTTCAGGCACTTCTGTTTGTTTTTGCATTGAATCCGTCGGTTCGCGTTAAAGATTGATTTTTTTCATTGCGAGTGCATACTCGGCGATTTCTTTCATACGTTTTTCGTCCATGCGGTGAATGGGGGCTGAAATACTAAATGCGTATTGCGGCTTCTGTTCACCGTGTTTTATACTGGCGGCGATACAGCGCACGCCCAATTCATTTTCTTCATTATCCATGGCATAGCCGCGTTTTCTGGTTTCTTCAATTTCTTCCATAAATTTTGTAAAATCCGTGATGGTATGCTCTGTCAGAGGTGTTTTGTCACTCTTATCCCAAATACTTTTGATTTCGTCATCTGACATATCAGCAAGCAGGGCTTTTCCGACACCGGAACAGTAGAGTGGAATTCGTTTGCCGACCATAGACACGAGCCGCACGGAATTTTCGGATTCTTCCTTGGCGATATAAATCGCATGAATCCCATCAATCTGCACGAGATGGACAGTTTCGCCGGTTTTTGCTGCGAGTTCCCGGAGGCTTGGTCGAGCTTCTTCCACAATATCGATTTTTGACACGAATTGGTTTGCGATATCCCATATTTTAAAACTTAAGCTGTAGCGGGATGTTTGTGTGTCCTGCCGCACATATCCCATGTAAAGAAGTGAATTTAACAAGCGGTGCACGGTTGTTTTGTTCAAAGAAACTTCCCGGCATAAATCCGACAGTCCAATCGGACCGGTTCTTGCAAGTGTTTCCAGAACAAGAAATAATTTATCAGCAACCTGAATTGGATTTTTGGTTTCCATAAAAATTCTCCCTTTGTTTCTTTATATTTTACTGCTTTTTTGTTGACAATAAGAAGAAATGCAGTATAATAAAATCATGGTTCACGATGTGAAATACCGTTCCACAATGTGGAACAATAGTAGAATATCATATGATACAAAAAAAGTAAAGATAAAAATGGAGGCTATTATGAACAAGGTTTTAGAAGAAATCAAAAAAATTGGTATTGTTCCTGTTGTTGTACTTGACGACGCAAAGGATGCAGAGCCATTGGCAAAAGCATTGTGCGAGGGCGGACTTCCTTGTGCAGAGGTTACATTCCGTACCGAAGCAGCAGAAGAGTCGATTCGTATCATTTCTGAGAAATATCCGGAAATGCTTGTTGGTGCAGGAACAGTTTTGACGACTGAGCAGGTAGACCGTGCGGTTGCTGCCGGTGCTAAATTTATTGTAAGTCCCGGATTTAATCCGAAAATTGTAAAATATTGTATCGACCGTGACATTCCGGTTACACCTGGTACACAGACACCAAGTGAGATGGAGCAGGCGATTGAGATGGGACTTGACGTCGTAAAATTCTTCCCTGCTGAGCCGGCAGGCGGTTTGAAGATGATTAAGGCAGTTGCAGCTCCTTATACAATGCTTCAGTTTATGCCAACCGGTGGTATTAATTTGAACAATGTAGAAGAGTACCTTGAGTATGACCGTATTTTAGCATGCGGCGGAAGCTGGATGGTAAAAGGTGATTTGGTAAAAGCCGGTAAATTTGATGAGATTCAGAAAATGACCGCTGATGCAGCCGCATTGGTAAAGAAAATCCGCGGTTAATTATTAAAAAGAATTTTGGAGGATGAATGAAAATGGCAAAGAAAGTAGTTACATTTGGTGAATTGATGTTGAGACTGGCACCGGAAGGATATTATCGTTTTGTACAGGCAGATACACTTGGTGCAACTTTTGGCGGTGGTGAGGCAAACGTTGCAGTTTCCCTTGCAAATTATGGTTTGGATGCAAAGTTTGTTTCAAAACTTCCTACACATGAGATTGGTCAGGCTGCTGTAAATTCTTTGAGAAAATATGGTGTTGACACAACAGATATTGTGCGCGGTGGTGACCGTGTCGGTATTTACTATTTGGAAAAAGGTGCTTCCCAGAGACCATCCAAAGTTATTTATGACCGTGCTGGTTCTTCCATTGCAACAGCTTCCAAATCAGATTTTGACTGGAAGAAAATTTTTGAAGGTGTTTCGTGGTTCCATTTTACCGGAATTACTCCTGCACTGAATGATGAAGTTGCTGAGATTTGTTTAGAGGCTTGTAAAGCTGCAAAAGAAGCAGGTGTTACGATTTCCTGTGATTTGAACTACCGCAATAAATTGTGGAGTAAAGAAAAAGCAGGTAAGGTGATGGCTGAACTTTGCCAGTATGTTGATGTATGTATCGCTAATGAAGAGGATGCCGCAGATGTATTTGGTATTACTTCCAAAGGTACAGATGTTACAACAGGTACAGTAAACCGTGAGGGTTACAAAGATGTTGCCAAACAGTTGGCAGACCGTTTTGGATTTGAGAAAGTTGCAATTACTCTCCGTGAGTCCATTTCTGCAAATGATAATAATTGGTCCGCTATGTTGTATGATGGAAAAGATTATTACTTCAGCAAGAAATATAAAATGCATATCGTTGACCGTGTAGGCGGTGGCGACAGCTTTGGCGGCGGTTTGATTTGTGCCTGCCTGAACGAGTATGGTCCACAGGAAACAATCGAGTTTGCTGTAGCTGCTTCTTGTTTGAAACACTCCATCGAAGGAGATTACAACATGGTTTCCATGGATGAAGTTTTGAAACTGGCTGGTGGCGATGGCTCCGGTCGTGTACAGAGATAATAATTACTTTTTGATTTTCCTATATAATAATGTATAAAGACAAAGGGAGCAGATTTGCTGCTCCCTTTGTCATGTCTATTTTCCTTTTGTGTAATATCCAATTTTGTAATCGGTTGTTTTTCCTTCCTCTGTCGGACTGAGCAGGACATAAAAGGAATTTTCCCCCGTGACCCACATGGATGTCCATTGTTTGGCAATCTGGTAGCGGTCCAAGGTAAGGTAGTAGATGTTATCTGTTTTGAAGTCAGTAACCTTTGTAAAGGCTTTGTCGCCATATTCAGCACGAAATACTCCTTTTTTTGAAACAAGAAGAATTTCATCCTCCCATACACCAAGTGCAAAATGGCAATTTGCATAGGATGCAGTGCCATTATCACAGGCTGCCGAACAATCGAGAGAGTATTTATTCTTTCCGTTGTAATCCTGCACTTCCACGGTGACAAGGTCCTCATTTCCTTGATAGGCAACATAACAGAGAAAATCATTTCCGGTCTGAATTGAGGAAATTGCATTGCCCCGGATACGATTCGGTATTTTTTTAACAACGGTATCCGTAGATTCTGCAAAAACCAATCCCTTTTCCGGGGTGTCGTCGGATAATGAATTTACTAAATAGCGGCCGTCTGAAAGAGGAATAAAGGCTACTGCCAGGTCTTTATTTTTTTCTCCGTTTGGTGAGGCGAGAGCGGATAAATCGATTTCTCTTGCTGTTTTCCCATCTTTTGAAATGTGGAATAACAGTGGATTCAGCTCTTCATACTGCTTTTTATATTTTTCCTGGTTCGCATTATAAATAAGAGGGTTCATGCTTGTTTCCATGATTACGACATAAAGGGATTCATCGGAGGCGTACCAGGAATCATATATGTAGCCGCTTCTGTTTTTCATTGTTTTGTTTAATATGTCACTCCAATTTGTTTCAACCTCTTCAAATGAATTTTCCTTTTTCTCAAACATCATGTAAGAGACAAATTCATAAGAGTTTTTGTTGTATTTGGAGCCAAGCCACACGAGATTTTTCTTTGGATTCAACATAAGTCTGCTGTAATAATAAACATAATTGCTGTCATCCATCTGTGGGCAGTTGATAGCATTCTCTACAAATACATCGGGCGATTTTTGAGAAGGAGCATTGGTAGAGCTCTCTTCCTTTGTAACCGGCGTCGAGCCGACACCGCAGGCACACAGAAAAACTGCGATTACGGTAAAGCATGCGATAAGTTTTGTTGGTTTTTTGAATTTCATAATATGCAAAATCCTTTCTTCAATAATATCAGCGCCAAACGCTGCATTGGTGCAAAGAGGGCGGCTTTTGGCGGCTGCCATTTGCAACAGTAGATGCGAATAAGCTTTTCGTTCTTCAAAAGGCATCTGTTTAATGACTGCTTCATCGCACGAGATTTCCATGTCCTTCTGCATCAGATGCCAGGCAACCCAGCCAAGAGGATTAAACCACAGCAGCGAAAAGGCAAAGAAGGCAATTGGCTTGATACGGAAATCCTGACGGCGGATATGATATTTTTCGTGAGCAAGCAAAAATTTATAAGCGTTGTTTTCTGTGTTTTCCGGTATATAAATGCGTGGTTTGAAAAAGCCAAAGACAAATGGCGTATCAAGTCCCGAATGGATATAGCAGCAGTTTTTTGTTTTTACCGCCGCTTTCAACATTTTTTTATCCCTATAATAAGAATAAAAAAGATGAAAGACACAGACAAAAACCCCGCTAAGCCACAAAATAAATAGAAAGGCGGGAAGTTTATCCGAAAGAGAAAAGTCCCGGATTTCTTCTGGTTGTTTTTCAGGGAGCGAATGTGTCAGAACGGATGGTTCGGTTTGCTGCTTGCTTTGAAACCGTTTTTGCTGCACCGGACTTAGGCGGTATTGGTTCATGGCACCGCCAAAGGAAAGTTCCTGTTTTATTTGGGCGTTCGTGGCATTGGCAGCAGGCAGCAGGTGGTAAATGCCGGTAAAGTTTACCGGACACAATATGCGGAGTACTAAAATGACCCACAGAAAATACATGCCTTTTCTAGGCAGTTTTTTTGCCAGAGGACGGATGGCAAGTAATACTAAAATCGTAATACTGACAAAAAAAGTGCGCTCACCAAGAAAGGTTAAAAATGATGACAAATCCATAAAATTCCTCCCATCTTATTCTTCACAGTGGTCAATAAAATCCTGTAACGCCTGAATCTGTTCTTTATCTAATTTTGTTTTTGTGGCAAAAGCAGTGACAAAATGTGAAATAGAACCGCCGAAACGCTCATTTACGATTTGCTCACTTTCTCTTGCCAAATAATCTTCTTCGGAAACAAGTACAGAAACCATGGCTTGTTTATTTTCAAAAATACCCGCCTGACAGAGATTTCTCAAAACGGTGTAAGTGGTCGGTTTTTTCCATCCGAGTTCTTCGTTGCAGCGAGTTACCAGTTCACCGGAAGGAAGTGGTGCATTTTCCCATACAATGCGGGCAAATGCTAATTCGCTCTCCGACATAACATTTCCTTTCATATAAATGTATCCCCCTTTAAATTTGCTGGTTTATAAACCATAAACTAAGTTGAGTTTATAACATATAAACCAACTTGTCAAGAGAGAAAAAATTGGGTATACTAAGAGGCAGGATAATAAATGGAGGAAAGCAATATGAAGTTTCGATGTGTGGATGAATTTGAGCAGTTATCTTTTGATGACTCGCCGATTGTTTCTTTTCAGATGAGTACGGATGAGGTGACATTTACTTTTGGCGGTGCGACTATAAAAGCCGGAAATTCGCAGAATGGCAGATTTCAGGATATGTATTGTGGAGAAATAACGCTTACGCTTTTACAGGCGCAGATGAAGCGTCTTGTAAAAGAGGGTATGAAATATTATGATGCGGATGGAAATCTGCAAAGAGAAATTCCGGATGAAGATGTGCCGGAGCCGGCGGTGGAATCGGTAGTATCCCGTTTTGAAAAAGGAACGGTGTTTACGGTTGTTCTCGGTGAAATTGATGGCAGAAAAAGTGCCGAGTTTGGCATTGATGTGCCGCAGGAAGAAGACGAAGAGGAAGTTGACACATACTGGTTCTGTGTTGTGTTTGAAAAATCGGAAGCATCCTGGGATCGTTACTGCAGTCCGGCAGAAGGAGCAGATTCCTAGATAGTAATCCGATAAAGGCAAAATCGCTCTCTACGGTCTTTGTAAACGGCATCGGAGGCGGCAATTTCGTCTATCCGCTCAAACGTTGTATGACGCTCTAAGTAAAAGATGGTGTCGTCTTCTGGATAGTAGAGAATGAGTGTGATGGTTCTTGGATATTTTTCAAATGAATCCAAGATACGGTTAATAACAGCGTGAAAAATTTCCGGAGAAAACGGATTAAAAAAGTAAAAAACAGTTTCATTTTTAGAGACAAGATAATCTTCAGCTTTACAATTTACGAAGTGTATCTTGTCTTTGTTTCCGTTATATGTTTTTTTGTTTTCCAGAGCTTTTTTATAATAAACAGGCGAATACTCTACGCCTGTAGAACTAAGAGAGTACCGCTTTTCTATATAAAAGTTCAAACGTCCCATGCCGCACCCATAGTCAACGAATACATCCGTTTTTTCCGGTGTGTAAAAAGTGAATAACTCATCTAAAACTTCATAAGGTGTCGGTTCGTAACGATGGCAGTAATAGGTATCTTTGCCGTCAGTCTGTATTTCTTCGGTTTCTATGCATAAATCTTTATCTGTCATTGTATATCCTCATTTCTTATAATCGGTAACGCCGTTAAAACAAATTTTTCTTTTTGAGTATAGCGGATTTTTTTTAATATCACAACATTTCTTTTATAATGTCAAAAAAGTGACATTGTTTTTTCATTTACCTGACAAATTCTTGCGTTATAGTGAGGTCATCAAATTTAAGGGAGGCTACATACATGAAGAAGAAAACATGGATGAAATGCATTGCCGGCTGTCTTACATTGGCACTTTTCGTTACGATGGTGCCTGTGCAGGCAGCGGCTAACACAGAAAAACAGGGAGGAACCGGTACCCCGGGAGCGGCTAGCGGAGGTGCTGCTTCGATTGGGACGCCGACTCCAACTGCAACAGCAAGTGCGACGCCGACTGCAACAGCAAGTGCGACGCCGACCCCAACTGCAACAGCAAGTGCGATGCCGACTCCAACAGCCACAGTGAATCCGGCATTATATGAATTGGATGCGCCGACAGTGACGGCAAGAGGTGGTTCAAACCGGGTTATGCTTTCGTGGAACAAGGTGACAGGAGCGAGTGGTTATTATATTTATTCTCGTAAATCCTCCGAATCCGTATATCAGCAGACAGCAGTTGTGAAAGGGGCAGATACAGTTAGGTATTTGATTAAATCCCTGCCACAGAACACGACTTATTATTATCGTGTGGCTGCATACTGTGAAGTATCAGGAACACAAATTGAAGGTAAATTATCCACAGCGGTTTCTGCTAAGACGGTCGCAGTATCAGCGACATCAAAGGGTGCCAAGAAATACAGCACAAAGGCTGCGTTTACGAAATCACCGGCTTATAAGACATACAAAAAAATGAGAAGTGCCATGAATTATAACAAAAGTTTTGCAATACCGGGCATGAAGACGACAAATGTTGCCGGATTTTCCTGTACAACGATGGTACCTCAGGGATTGTGTTTGGCAGGCAGTTATTTCCTCATTACGGCATATGATTACAAAAATGAGCTGAATTCAGTGGTTTATGTTGTAAGCCGCTCATCAAAATCATATATTACAACCATTGTTTTACCAAGTAAAGCAAAAGTGGGTGGAATCGCCTATGATGGAACAAACGTATGGATTTCTAAGGGAAAAGCAGTTGCCAGTTTTCCATATTCTGTTGTGACAAATGCAGTAAATGCGGGAACTTCTTATACAGAATTGGCGGCATATAAAAGTGTTTCGACACTGGATTCAACAGCGTCCTTTATGGGATATTACAACAATGTATTATGGATTGGAACATTCCGTCAGGCAACATCGACGATGAAGGGCTACCAGATTAATAATAAGGCAACACTGCCTTCTCTTTCACCGGCTTATACCATGGATGTACCAAGCAAAACTCAGGGAATCACATTTGATTCGGCAGGTACGATGATTTTGACGAGAAGTTACCGCACGAAAAAGGCAAAAAGTGGTTATATTTCACAGCTTCGTACCTATAAACCGTCCTTTGCTTCGCCAAAGAGTAATGGAAAGGTTCTCAAAAATACGGCGATGAAGGTGACGACGATGCCGCCGATGGTTAAAGGTGCAGCAGTGTATGGAACATACACATATGCCCTATTTTCATCCAGTTATTACAAGAGCTGTAAATATCCGGTTGACCGAGTAATTGCCATGAAAGAAAGTAAACTGGTCGAGTAAATGTGTTCTCATTAAAAAATTAAGAAAGGAACAATCTGTGACAGCAAAGCGAGCACAAGAGCAAGAATCAGCAACGGGAGGGCTTTGCGTGCGGTGCTGATTTGAATGTTTCGCTTTTGAAAAAAGGCATGGCGTCTTGCTAAAAAAAGTACAAAATGAATGAAAAAAGCAATAGCAAACAGACACATAGCAGATGTCTGCTCCTTTTTCAAAAAGAAGCAGATAAGAATCCACTCAAAGGCAAGAATGGCTCCTTGAAAAGGAAACGTCAGCGCATAAGGAATTCCGGCGGTTTTTGAAACAATATTTTTTGGCGCACGTTCTTTTGCCTCTTTGAGGTCTTCTTTCAGCTCGGAAATGCTTTGGTAGCGCTGCTCAGGATTTTTCTCTAAGCACTTACGGATGACGGATTCGTATCGTCCTTCGTAAGTGCATTTTTTGTTTGCCGGTGCGCTGCCTGTAAGCATTCGGTGAAAAATCATGCCAAGCAGAGAAATAAGTTTCTTTTCGTGTTTTCTTTTTGGTGTTTTATCATTGACAAAATCAAGCAGTTTTACAGCGCCCGCTGAGGTGATAAAAATGTTACTTGGTTTGATATCGGAATGAATAATTGGCGGATCCGGGCGCAGTAATCCTGCAATACATTCGCAGAGTTTATTCATAATCCGGTAGGCTTCTTCTTCGGAAAAAACGGTGTTATTTTCCTTGTTCTGTTTTAGAAGTTCTTCCAATGTATTTCCCTCTAAGTATTTTTCTACGACTAATGTATTTCCATCAAAATATTTCACATTATAAATGTGCGGCCACTCGCTGTAATCAAGCTGATACAACCGTTTGTAAAGTGCTTCGCGGTTCTGCTGGCGGTACATTTTCAAAATGCCGTCCGGTTTGCCCGGTTCACAAAGACATTTTACATGGTAAATAATCGTGTGATCATTCTGCACGATTGGCTCACCCATAGGGACATATTGTTTGGTTACAAATTCTTCTTTTTCCGATGGCATGATAAAACCCCCTTTGAGAATATTATAGCAGAAATGTTTGATAAATGCAAAAGAACAGTAAGAATGGGCATCAATTTTATTCAACTGACACCCACCCTTA
>ENA-OPCO01002041-OPCO01002041.1-human-gut-metagenome-genome-assembly--contig:-NODE-2041-length-11955-cov-2.829916_pt1 | contig 11955 bp, 9 predicted proteins | sample MGYA00241562_ERZ501475 | MGnify/ENA primary metagenome ERZ501475 (study PRJEB25962, sample SAMEA2042627) | human gut metagenome | biome: human gut; feature: human-associated habitat; material: faeces... | reverse complement strand
TAATATTTGGTAGAACCATCTGATGAGATATATCCTACTTTGCCATCAACAACATCTTCTTCCTGAATAATTCCCTGTGTCTTATAACCGAAAAATAGTCCCGGAGCCTCACCCTCAATAAAAACATTTGCAGGTCCAAAATGATCGCCAATCGTCTTACCTAAATAACCACGTACTCCTTTCAAGGAACCTATATCAGAAACTTCCAAACCTAAATTCTCAATCGTAGTCTTGTTGAAACCAATATTTCCGCCTACATTCCACTTCCACCCGTTACTGCGAATAATATCAGCATTTAAACTAAACTCAAAACCTTTATTCAACAACGAGCCTTCATTTATCATCACTGTTGCAAATCCACTGGAATATGGCAGAGCACGCTCAACCAACAAATCTTTTGTGTTTTTACGGTAATAATCAAATGCACCATTCAGGCGACCATTAAAGAAACCAAAGTCAAGACCAACATTCCACGAAGAAGTACGTTCCCACTTCAAACCCTCATTTTGCAGACTTTTGATTTGCATAGACGTCAGTTTATTCCCATCTCCATCAGCATAGTCCACCTTATTTTCATAAATAGATAGAGACTGATATGGATCAATACCCTGATTACCTGTCTCACCATAACCAACACGTACCTTCAACTGACTTAGCCAATCAATGCTCTTCATATAAGCTTCCTGTTCCATACGCCATGCTAATGAGAAAGACGGGAAATATGCCCAACGATTACCCTTTTTAAATTTACTGGATCCGTCAGCACGCAATGAAGCCGTCAACAAGTACTTATCATAAGCAGATAAATTAACACGTCCTAAATATGAAAGTAATTGATAATCTTTTTGTATAGGCTGTTTTACATCCACTTTTCCTGCATTAGACAATCCTTTAGTACGTAAGTCATAGATAGAAAAAGTATTGCCTGAAACATTCTCTGTCAGAAAATGATATTCATCATAAGTGATACCCGCTGTTGCCGACAGACGAAAATCCTTAGTCAAGTCCATATTAAAGTTTAACAGGTTTTCCACTGTATAATTAGACTTATTGACATTATAAATTGATACATATTAGTCACCTTATTAATTTTATGCTTTTTCTAACATAAAAAATGTAGAATTTTAATAAAATACTAATTAATTTTTTCTATATTATCTAAATAAAACTTATCTGTATATTTAATATATTTATTATATGCTAGATTTCTTACAATAAAACAAAGTGGTATATTATACTTCTTGTTTATTTCAATACTTGTTTTCTTAATATCACTACTATTTATAAGTTGACTCCATAAATCTTCATCTATCATTTGATTTAAAGCAAATTTATCAGCTTTATTTTCTAATTCTATATCTTCATCTATAATCTATCAATTTACCAAGACTAAGTCCTATATCATACATAAACAAAAACAAATAATTATTTATCATCATATCCCCCCTGAAAGATAAATAAAAAGATCCTTATCATATAAAGACGATTATCTCTAACCGCGGTTCCACTTTATTTATTCCTAAGAATCTCTCAATCTATATAGCTATTAGGTTTCCAAGCCCATCATCGCTTTTCTCATTAAATTAACACCATTATATCACTTAGTATTATCCATTTCAAACACATTTCTAACTATTTTATATAAGTTTTAAACTTTTTCATATACAAAAAAGATAGCATACACTATCTCTATTGAGGAAATTAATTTATTCTACAAATTCTTCTAATGTCTCTTCAAATTTATCTACATAATAATTATACTTATATTCTTTCTTTCTCTTAGTAACTATATCATTTATAGGTATTAAAGTATAATCATTTAAAATAACATATTCATATGTAAAAGTTAATACTTCATCATAATACTTACTAGGTAACTCCATCTTTAAAGTAGTAGTCTTAACATTACCATCCTTATCATAATATTTAACTATCTCATAGAATCCCTTATCAGTTCTAACAATTCTATCATTATATATATCTAATATCTTTTCTCCCTCATAGTTACCCTCTACTTTTTCTATCTTAAAAGGTACCCATCTTTTCTCTTGATAATGATAGTATTCTTCTACTAATTCATATAAAACATTATCTTTAACATAAAACATATTACATATAATATCATAATCTACCTTTTGTTTATATCTACTTACAGTATAATTCTCTTTCTTAAAAGAATAATCTCCAAATTCTTCATAAGTAGCCTTATCAAACATACTATATTCATCTTTAATATCATTATCTATATTAGTATCTTTTACTCTATACTTATGATCATCATCACTATAAAAATATATATCAGCCCCATATGGTGTTCCTATATTAACTATCTTTATATTACTAGGAATAGTATATACTAATTTATAACTAACTAATCCATTCTTTAATTTATCAGGATCAAAGATATAAACTTTATTACCTGTAATAAAAGTATATTCATTAAACCAAGTATCCTTACTTAGTATCTCTCCTCCCATAAACTTCTTATATGGATTATCTTCCATCTTAATATTCTTATTTTTTAATACTTTTCCTAGTAATGTATCTGGATACTTACTTAGATTAATACCATTACCACCTCTATTCACTAATAATATTATTCCTACTATTACTAGTACTGTTAATAGTATCCCTCCAACTATATATATAATTTTCTTCTTCATTATTATCCACCTATTTTTTCAATATATCCACTAGTACTCTTGGTATACATATCATCAGTTACACTCTTATATCTATTACCACTATAATCATCAGTAAATCCATTATATGCTTTATATATCTCTCCAGTATCTGTATCATATACTCTTTCATATCCCAGTGTAGCATCACTTTGTTTTTGACTCATAATATCATATGTCTTACTTCTATTATCCCAAGCACTCATATATGAATCAAAAGCTGCTTGCACTTGTGCATTAATTTGTAAAGACTGTTGTGTTTGTGCATTACTATCATCTATTGTCTTCTTAACATAACTATCAGTAAATTCTATTGAATTAACACACTCCATTAATATATCTTGATAATTAATAAATTCATCTTTCTTTGAAGTAATTGCTGTAATATCATATATCATATAATATGACATATCAACACCCATTTGTGAAGAATTACCAAAATTAACTACTGTTGCTAAGAATAATCCTTCTCCTTCCTGACTATTACTTCCTGTAAATGTCGCTCTAAGTACCTTACTATCCATTGCCACACTCTTAAGTGATGCTTGTGATTCACTTTCTTCTAATTTAGTAAAATTATTAAATGTTGGATACTTAAAACTAGCTAAAGTAGGTTCAACACTATTTAAATAACTTGTTACATTTCCAAATACTTGGAAAAATCCCTCTGTAGTAGGATTCTCTAAAACTACTGCTTTACTAAATACATTATATTGTGTTCCTCCAGCAAGAGCTGCATAACTTTGCCACTGTTTCTTAGCATTCAAACTCTTCAAAAGTGGCTGTATCTTTAACATTAAAAATACTTGATTATTCTCATCCTTTGGATCAGTTACCCTAATAGCATAGTATATACCCTGACCACCTGACTGTACTGTCCAACCTTTAGGTATCTTCATTGAAAATACTTCCGTTGAATAATTTTCTAAAGTAATTTCTTGTACTTCACTCTTAACTATCTTTACCTTATCTCCCCCATTTACTCCTAGTAGTACTCCCACCACTATAATTAAAACTACTCCTATTCCCCCAAAAATATATAATAGTTTCTTCTTATCTAACTTAAAATTCACAACTATCTCGTCATTCTTCTTATTCTTATCTTCCATCATAACTCTCCTTTACTGCTACTATCTATATTATAATCTACTTATCAATATAAATAAATATTCTTGCCATCTAAAACAATGTTTTAACTGACAACTCTCATATTTTATAGTATAATACCATTAGGTGATAATTATGCAATTCAAAGATATATTAAATAAATATTTAAAAGAAACTAATTCTACTTCAAAAGAACTATCTATACTCTCTAATATATCAGAGTCCGTTATAAGTAGATATCGTAGTGGTAAAAGAACCCCTAGTATAAATAGCCCTCATATTAATTCTCTTGCTAAATCATTAAGCATTCTCTCTAAAAAAAGTAATACTCCTCTAACCGAAGATACTATCCTAAAAGAATTAACTACTTCTCTTAATAATAATTTTAATTATGAAAATCTAAGTACTAATCTCAATAATCTTATTACTACTCTAGATATAAATACAAATGATATGGCTAAATATATTGCTTTTGATCCCTCTCACATATCTCGTATTCGTTATGGTAAATCAAAGCCCTCTGATCCAAAATCATTCTCTCTAAAAGTATCTAACTATATAAATTCTAAATATAATACCCCCAATAGTATCCAACTAATCTCTTCTCTCTTGGATAAATCCATATCTATAAATAAAAAAAATTTCTCTGAAGTAATCTATAATTATCTAACTAATGATTCATTCTATCAAAAAGAAAACACTAACTATATCAGTACATTTCTAAATAATCTAGATAACTTTAATCTATCTGACTATATCAAAGACATTAAATTTGATGAATTAAAAGTACCCAACATTCCCCTCTATCATGCTAAAACAAGAAACTATTATGGTCTTGAAGAAATGAAGCAAGGAGAACTAGATTTCTTTAAGGCTACAGTCCTATCTAAAAATAATTCTGATATCTTTATGTGTAGTGATATGCCTATGGAAGATATGGCTAAAGATATAGAATTCGGTAAAAAATGGATGTTTGCTATTGCTATGTGCATAAAAAAAGGCCTTCATCTAAATATCATTCATAATCTAAATCGTCCCTTTAATGAAATGATGCTAGGTCTCTTAAGCTGGATACCTATCTATATGACTAATCAAGTATCTCCATACTATTTCAAAGATAATAAAAATAATATCTATAATCACCTAAACTATGTCTCTGGAGTATGTGCCCTTACTGGAGAATCTCTTGCTAATAATCATCATCTAGGTAAATATTATCTAACTACTAACAAAAAAGAACTAGCTTTCTATCAAGAAAAATCTAATATTCTTCTAAAAAAAGCCAGTCCTCTAATGGATATCTATCGTGAAGAATCTAATATTGCTTATAAATCATTCTTATCCTCTAGTACCAATATAAATACTGAAAGAGTAAGAACCTACTCAAGCCTTCCACTCTTCACAATAAGTGAATCTCTTCTAAGAAAAATATTAAAAAGAAACAAAGTCCCAGTTCCCGATCAAGCTAAAATAATCTCTTACTATCATGAAGAAATATCACATACTAAAAAAATACTAGAAAATAACTCTATCACTGATAATATCTATGAAATAAATAATACTAGTACTGACAACCTTCATCTATCACTAGAAAATATCTTCTACCCAACTCCCATCACATACACTAGAAAAGAATATCTAGATCACTTAAATTCTACTATCAAATATCAAGATCAAAATAAAAACTACCATGTATCTTTATCCCATCATAAAACATTCAATAATATCACTATAATTAATCTTATCAATAACTACACCATCATCTCAAAAAGTACTAATCCCACTATTCACTTTGTAATAAAACATCCTCGTCTTCGTGACTCTATCTCATCATTCACTTCTCCCATCCAAGAAAAATAAATAAAAAGATTAAGCCTTAACTACTCCTATAGTTAACTTAATCTTTTTCTATATCTATATCTTATTGATTATATACTATTAACTTATGCTGTGCTCTCGTAATAGCTACATAATATAAATATTTCTCATCATTAGTATACTTATTATCTTTATCAGTATATATTATTACACTATCAAACTCTAACCCTTTAGCCATATATACAGGTACTACAATAAACTTCCTATTAAACTTCTTACTACTATTATCTATCTTACTAATACCCGTATCACTAAGCATCTTATATATCTTATCACATTCATCTTGATTCTTAGTAATTATAGCTATACTCTTACCATGAAGCTTACATTCCTCTATATCACGTCTTAACTGACTATTAAGTTCCCCTTCAACTACCTCATCTACTGGTACTGGCTTATTCCTTCTAATAGCAGTAACATGATTAAGTCCAAGTACTATATTACTATATTCTACTATCTCTTCACTACTTCTATATGTCTTAGTAAGTTCTATATATTTACTATCAGGAAGTATCTTCTTAATATCTTCTAAACTCTCATATCTATAATATGGATTAATAGTCTGATTAATATCTCCCAGTATCGTATAACTAGCATTTCTAAATATCTTACTAATTAACTTTAATTGCCCCAATGAATAATCTTGCGCTTCATCAATAACTATCTCTTTAATATAAGTATTATAATTATATCCATATAACTTACACTTCATATATACATATAAACAAGCATCATCATAATGTAACATATCTTTATCATTCTTAATATAATTAATATCTTTCTTTATCTTACTATACCTACTATTAAAGAAATCTATATATATCTTAACCAAATCTCTTTAGTAATAAATTTAGCCTTACCAACACAACTAATCAAAATATCAGCTTTCTTTGTATATTTCTTTAAATCAATTGTCTTAGAATGACATACCCCAACTGTAACCCCTGCATTAAGTAGCATCATTGCCATAGGTTTACCTACTAAATTACTTCTACCTACTACTACAGCATGACGTCCCTCTAAAGAAATATTATATCTCTTAAACAATTCCATTACCCCATAAGGAGTACAAGAATATAAAGCTTCTTTATTGTGAGATAATAGTCCTGCATTATAATCAGATAATCCATCTACATCCTTACTAGGTATAACTGCATTTTGTACCTTATCAGTACTAATATGTCTAGGTAGTGGCATTTGTACCATTACTCCATTAACCTTCTTATCTTGATTAAGCTCGTCAATAATCTTAAGAACTTCTTCCTCACTAACATTTTCATCTAACTTAATATGTCTATATCCATATCCTATATAATCAGCCATCTTAGCCTTTTGCTTAATATATACATTACTAGCGTCATTATCCCCTATTTGATTAACTACTAAACTAGGCTTCTCTTCCATTTCACTAACTTTATTCTTAAGTTCTTCTAGTATTTACTTTTTAATTAACTTTCCATCCATTATTTTATAAAATAAAAAGAAATTCTTTATTGATTAGAATTTCTTGTTTGCTTATAGATAAAAATACCTGTTAATGCTCCGATAAAGTCAATAGTAACATCAACTAGTTGACAACTTCTGCCAGGTACAAAAGATTGATGAAGTTCATCGCTTATTGCATATAATAAGCATACAATCATAGATAAATATAAACCTTTATTTTTATTATTATTTAGATTTATTACAAGAATACCCAAAATTAAATATTCAGTATAATGAGCTAACTTTCTAATTATAATACTTAAAGTACTAGTATTAGTAATATTAAAAATATTAGCAATAATGTCTACAATAAAATTACTTTGATTACTAGATTCAGTAGAATTAAAGGATGACATTATAAATATTATGAGCATCCATATAATTACTATGATTAAATTACGTTTGTTTTTCATAAATTTATTTCCTTTTAAAAACGCGATATATTGGATATAATTTTTGTCTTATTTTTGAATCTGCTATTACTAATTTTATGTATTTTAAATGAATTTTTTTTAAACTACTATTTTTCTTAGAAAGTTCATTAATAACTTCATAATAATTTAATGGTAATGGAAAATTTTTTGTTTGCTGATATTTAAAATAGTCTTTTATATTCTGCTTTTCTATATATATTCTTTGTTTTTTTTCTAATTCTTTAACTATTTTTTCACCTTTTTCTGTGTTCACTATTATCATGCTTATTCCATTTTTATTTTGTTTAAATTTTGGACCCCAATAATCGCCAATTCTAATGTCCGCACAGGAGCTACTTCTGTAATTACAATCATAACAACATTCGTTAAATATAATACCTGAATTGAAGAAGTCATAGTATTTTTTTTCGTTTTGTTTTTTGTTATTAATTGTTAAAACTTTTTTTCTTTTATATTTTTTATTTCTAAAGTTTACATCAATAATTTTTTCATTACCAATAATTATTTTTTCCCATAAATTGTAAGTAGGAACACCATGGCAGATTAAATCTATTAAGATAAATTTTTCTCTTTTTTTTAATAGTTTTAAATAATTATCAATCGATGCTATTTGACAAGGGGTTCCAATAATCATTCCTTCTTTAAGATTTTTAATTTCCTTGAAGGCTTCAACTGTATAGCTTTGAAGATATTTAGAACCACTTAGCTTTGTGATATCTTTCAATTTATCAATTATTATATGTTTAGATATATTATTTTTATTATCATATGTGCAACCAATTACTTTTATGTTATTGTTAATAGCATACTCTGCTAAATGATAGGCTATTCCTCCTGATGAAGAAGTTTTTAGAACATTTTCGTTTAAGGAGTATCCACTATACATATTTTTATCTTCTATTTTGCTTCGATTATTATTGCATTGTGCACATACTTTTTTACATAAATCACATTTAATACATTCTTTTTTATTAATTTTGTAATTATAAAAGCCTTCTTTGTTCATAGCGATAGAAATGCATTGCTTTGGGCAAACGCTAGCACAAATACCGCATCCTGTACAAAGCTTAGTTATTTCATTACTGACATTTTGCTCTTTTTTTTCTATTTCTTTGATAGCAGAGCATAGATAATTTATACTTTCCTTTCTTTTGATTTCTAATATCTCGTTAATTTTTTTATAATCTATCTCACGATTTAATATATCAGAAATTGAAATATTTTTCTTATACATTCTATTTTCCAAATTGTATTCTTCTAGTATAGTATAAATTCTTGAATTTTGCGATATTTTTTTATTATCTTTAAATCTTTTAAAAATAATAAAATTTTTATTAAAATTAATAGAAAACAGCATACCATGATAAGAATCAGTTAAGACATATCTAGCATTCATAATTAATTCTACAAATTCTTTAGGACCACATGAATTAACATGATTAATCTTATCCTTGTCTGCGTAATGAATATTACCAGGAATTATAACTATTTTTAATTTAGTTTCTTTAGCTAATTTTTTTGCAAATGAATAATATTCTTTTTGATTGCCTAAAAAGTAGCATAATATATAGTCATTTTCTTTTTCCTTTAAATTTAGTACTTTTATCCATTCTTGTTTATTTAATAATAGTGTAGGATCAACAACTAGTTTAGAATTTTTATTTGTTATATCTTTTATTATTTCTTGACCTTTTTTTTCTCTAGAAGACAAATAATTAAAATCATTTATTAGTCCTTTTAATGTCTCTTTTAGGTTGCTTTGAATTGTCGATACTCCAAAACTAGGAGCGTAAGCAATCTTTTTACTTTTATTAACAAAATCTAAAAAATAGTGTTTGTCAAAGTTAATTGGTGACCAAATTTGATCACTTCCACAAATTACTGCTAATTGTTCTTTACTTACTTCTATTAATTCTATTTCAGAATTACACACATTTGAATATTTTAAATTTTTTTCTCTAAATTCATCATTTTTTTTATTTACTTCTTGAGAAATTTTTATTATTTTTTTTCTATTTAAAGTTTCATATACTTTTTGATTAATTTTATTTCTTTTAATTTTAAATATATTTGTTTTTCTTATTTTGGGAAAATATTTTATTACTTGTGATTCATATTTTATTTTTTCAATAAACTTACTTGTCGCATATACTTGCAAAATAGTTCCATAATTATTATAAGAAAACCAAGTCATTATTCCTATTTTTTTCATTACATCATTTACTCCTTAATTTATTTATAAAATTTTGAATTACATCTTTATAGGTAAAAATTGTAATTATAATAATAATAGTATCAATTACATATATTATATTTGAACTAATTAATTGATTTGCAAAACACATTATTATCAATAATAAGTAAATAATGGTATTTTTTTTGTGTTCTATTTTTAATTCAAGATATTTTTTTACATTTTTAACTCTTATTATCCATACTACTAAATACGAAATAAATGTTGCTATTGCTGCACCATATGCATTAAAGATTGGTATTAAAATTAAATTTAAAATGATATTTGATATGGCTCCAATTAAGGTTGATTTAGCATACATTTTTGAGTCTTTGTTGGCCGAATATAATGAACCTAAAAAACCTGATAAAGCTCCAAACAATATTGCTAAAAGTAAGAATGGTACAAATTTCCATGCTACATAAAATTCCTTAGCAAATAGAATTTTTGATATTGATTTTAAAAATAATAATATTATTAAAACCGTCATTATTAAAATGAAATTATAGTATTTATACATTGTACTAAAAAATGCTTCCGCTTCTTTAGATTTATATTCTTTTATTGCAGATATCTGCCATGCTTGGGAAAATATATTTTGTACAACTTCTAACATACTAGGTATTTTATATGCTATGGAATAAATTCCTGTTATATTAATTCCACAAAAAAGCAAAACTAAGTATTTGTCTGAAGCATTATTTATCCACCAACTGATTGAATTTATAATAAATGGTTTACTATAACTTTTCATTTCTTTTGCAAGCTGATGATTTTGTTTAATTCTTTTTTGTTTGCTTTTTAACACCGGTATCAATAATATTATAATAAATATTATATCGCTTACAATTAAGGAAATATAGTACCCTATTATATTTAATTTTAAAACTAATAGCATTAAACAATTTAAACTAACTAGAAGTAATGCCCTTATTATATTGCTAATACCTAATAGTTTTAAATTATTTGTTCCTTTTGTGTAATATGATAAAGCAGTTGTAATAGCGGTTGCTAAATAATATATTAAAAATATGACTACATATACTAATGGTAATTTTAAAAATGTTGTTAGTGGAGAAAGGATTAACAAAATAAGAAAGCCTTTAACAATTACTTTGAGCGATTCTTTTAATACTTCCTCTTTTATTACATTCTTTTCCATCGTGTATCTTAAAATTGCTTCTGATATGGATAAAGTAAATATTGGTATACTTAAGTTTATTGTAGTACTGATAATATCAATTGTTCCATATTCTTGAGTTGTCAAAACATTTGTATATAATGGAAGCATTAAAAATACAAGTATCTTTGAAACAAAGTTACTAATAGTTAAAATACTCATATTTTTAATAAAGAAGATATATTTTTCTCTCATAACAATTCTCCTATTGCTTTTATTTTATTTTTACAATTTTTTTAATTTTGTTATATGTTTCAATTCCTAATATTTTACGTATTGGTTTTAAAATTTTACTTCTTATTATTAGGTGCTTAGGAACCCAACTTTTTGCATACCAATGAATACTGTGCGTATTTTTTGTTTTTTTTAATTTACCAGTAGAATCTTCTAATGGATTAAAATATTCTGTTGGATATATAGTAATATTATTAATTGTTTGAATTTTATTTTTTAAATCAAAACCATTTTTAAGGAAAATTTTACTATTTATTTCTGGGCATGGTATTAAATTTAATTTCCCATCTTGCGTAACAAAATCCCTGTCTTTATAATCATCTAATAGTTGTTTTACTATTTGTGATTTTTTTATGGCTCCGAAACCAAGCCCTGTATTTAAATATCCTTCTTTTTCTAAACCAAAAAATGCTTCATTTTTTATTATGTCTTTATAATTTTTTATTACTTCAACATCTACATCAAAATATACACCACCATAATTATATATTACATATAATCTTGCTACATCAGCAACATAGGCATATTTCCTATTTTTATAGGCCTCAGAAGTATATTTGTTGTAGTTAATGTTAAAATTATTTTCGTTCCATTCGATTATTTCAAAATCAGGAAAATATTTTTTCCATGAATCTATACATTTTTTTGCTTCTTTAGGTAAAGGCTTACCACCAAACCAACAGTAATGGATCTTCTTTTCAATCATAGTTATATCTCCTTTTA
>ENA-OPCO01002040-OPCO01002040.1-human-gut-metagenome-genome-assembly--contig:-NODE-2040-length-11959-cov-6.799479_pt1 | contig 11959 bp, 9 predicted proteins | sample MGYA00241562_ERZ501475 | MGnify/ENA primary metagenome ERZ501475 (study PRJEB25962, sample SAMEA2042627) | human gut metagenome | biome: human gut; feature: human-associated habitat; material: faeces... | reverse complement strand
GCGGTAGAGGGCAAGAACCGTCCCGTGGCCACAAATTTTCAATTCTTGAAAATTTTCTGTCCATCCGGGACTTCACTTCTGCAATGCGTCTGCATTTCCGAAGTGATCTTGTTGGGGCGTGCCTGCCCCAAACCCTGCTCATGGTTCGCACCTGACGGTGCGAACAGCAACGGCGTGTCGTGCTTACATAACTTCACCGAGGAGTTATCGAACAGACAGGAGGTACAATGACCAAAACGAATGTTCAACCGACCCCTAGCAATTCCCAGCACCACGACACGCCGAACAACAAAACGCACATCATCAAGTTCCGTGTGACAGCGGAGGAAAAAGCGTCACTGGAACTCACTTGCAAACTCCTGAATCTCTCCCTCTCCACTTTTATCCGCCGCGCCATCCACAACGTCAAGATTGAGAAAACGGTCATCGTTGCAGGCGGCGGCGAAGAAGCCCTGACCGCTGTTTCCACTTTGCTTGCTCAGTGCAGCAAGGTGGGCGGCAACCTCAACCAGCTTGCAAGGCACTTCAATTCCGGCGGTGCAGACACCGAGCAGATCCGGGCGAAACTCCTTGACGAACTTGCAGACCTGACCGCATTTCGGCTGCACGCCGAGAAAGTTCTGGGTGAACTGTATGGCAACGCTCAAGCATATCGCCTCTAAAAACTCGGACTACACCGCCATCGAAGCGTACCTCGTTTACCAGCACGATGAATTTTCCGGCAAGGTAATTCTGGACAAGCAAGGCCGACCCATGCTGCGGGAATCCTACCTGCTCGACACCCTTGAGTGCGGCGATTTCTCGTTTGCAATGGCCTGTCTGCTGGCAAACCGCAAGTATGGTAAGAACACCCAGCATGGTGATATCAAAAGCCACCAGTATATCATCAGCTTTGACCCCAGAGATGCAGCCGACAACGGCTTGACCATGGAAAAGGCACAGGCACTTGGCCTGAAGTTTTGTTCTGAAAATTTTCCCGGTCATCCTGCCATCGTCTGCACTCACCCGGATGGGCACAACCATTCGGGAAATATCCATGTCCACATCGTGATTGGCAGCATCCGAACACGAGAAGTGGAGCGTAAGCCCTATATGCAGAAGCCCCGCGATTGGCGCGAGGGCATGAAGCACTCCAGCACCGCCCAGACCATGCGGCACCTCCGTGTCGAGGTCATGGAACTGTGCGAAAGTGCCGGACTGTACCAGATCGACCTGCTCAACGGATCAAAGGAGCGTGTCAGCGAAGCCGAGTATTGGGCACGCAGGCGCGGTCAGATGAAACTTGACCGCGAGAACGCAGCCCTTACCGCAACTGGACAGCAGCCCCGGCAGAAGAAGTTTGAAACCGTAAAAGATACCCTGCGGAAACAGATTTCTTCGGTGCTGTACCGTGCCACCAGCTTTGAAGATTTTTCTGACAGGCTCATGCAGCAGTATGGTATTGCCGTCAAGGAAAGCCGTGGGTGTCTGAGCTATCTGCCCGCTGGCAGAACAAAGTTTATCCGAGCGAAACATCTCGGTGACAAGTTCGATAAGGCGGCAGTGTTTGTCACGTTGCAGGCAAACGCCGAATGCAAACCCAAGGCGCAGTTCAAGCAGGATACCATCGGGAAACTGATCGACATCCAGTCGAGGATGACCGAGGGCAAGGGCATCGGCTATAAGCGTTGGCTCACGAAACACAATCTCAAAGTTATGGCACAGACCGTGAAGCTTCTGCAGGAAAAGGGCTTGACCGACGAGGACGCCCTGAACCAGCGCATCACCGAACTGGAAACCAAGTATCACGACTCGCTGGCGGTGGTGAAAGACCTCGAAGGTCGCATGAAGACCAACAACGAGCTGCGCTATCACATCGCAGCCTATGCCAGCGCCAAGACAATCGCACAGCAGTTAAAGACTGCCAAACGACCCGCAGTCTTTGAGGAGCAGCATCGTGCAGAGCTGACAACGTACCGGGCGGCAGCAGCCTATTTCAAGGCAAATGACCTCACCAAGCTGCCCAGCCCGAAAAAGCTGGAAGCCGAGTATGCGCAGCTGGCATCCGAAAAGGCAAAGTTCTACGAGCAGTACAAGGAAGCCAAGGAAGAACTGCTCAAACTGAAAACCGCAAAGCAGAATGTTGCGTCCTTTTTCCGGGAGGAAGAACCGGCGCAGCAGGAGAGATAAAGGAGTGTGCGTATGATCAACCTGAAAATCGACCCGGAGTTCCAGTCCCAGATTCCCCCTCTGACCGATGATGAATTTAAGCAGCTTGAAGAAAATATCCTCAAGGAAGGCAAGCTACTCTCTCCTTTGATCGTTTGGAACAACACCCTTGTTGACGGACACAATCGTTATGCAATCCTCCAAAAGCACCCAGAGATTTATTTCTCCACCATGCCGCTCCGATTTGAGAACCGCGAAGAAGCCATTGCGTGGATTTGCCGGAATCAGTTGGGACGGCGAAACCTGAGTCCCGAACAGAAACGCTATCTGCTTGGGAAGCAGTACGAAGCCGAGAAGAAGGCTGCAAAAATCTTTCGGGGCAATCAGTACACTTTAGCAAAGAAAAGTGGTGGTGATCACGGTGATAACCACCACTCCGGGAAGAAAACCTGCGACCGGATCGCAGAGGAAAACGGTGTCAGCCGTGCCTCCGTTCTTCGTGCCAGCCACTATACACGAGGCATCGACATCGCAGACAACCTCTCTCCCGGCATCAAGCAGAAAGTCTTTTCCGGTGAAGTGAAGTTCACCAACGAAGAAATGTCCAAGCTTGTGCAGGCAAGTGTCGAGCATCGTTCAGATGTCCTTGCTCAAATCCTGCATCCAGAGGCATTGGAAGTGTTGGAATCTGCCAGCGCAGAATTTGAACCTGAAAAAGCGGAACCCGTTCCCATGCCCACACCACAAACAGAAGAATTTCGGTGCTATCATGTACCGGACGAGTTTATGAAGGTTTACAAATCTTTGAGCCGTGCGACCGAAATGATGAAAAACTCATGGAAGAAAACGCTCAAAAACAATCCCAGCTATTTCACTGACCCGGAAAAGCAGAAGGTTCTCCGCTTCGCAATGCAGAGGCCTGCTAACTACCTGACTGAAATCGAAACCTATCTGGAAAAGGCTCTTGCAGAAGCCCTTGAAGGAGAAAAGACCGCATAACGACAGGCACTTGTAAGCCATCAACGAGCCACCAGCCGCAAGTGCAGGGCGGAAACTATCCGCGCCCTTGCGCCTGATATGAAATTGGAACTTTGATTTTCTCGCCCGGCTTTGCCACGGTGGGACGATCAAAGGAGCGTGCGTTTGAACAAAAAGAAAAAGTCCACAAACACTTCCCCTTATCCCGATGAAGTCATCGACCGTCTGGCACGGGCATTCTACCCGGCCATCCTTGCCTGCTGGAACAGCGAGGAAGGCCAGAGGGAGTTTGCCGCGTGGCAGGCGGAACAAGTTCATCATACCCCCAGCAAAGAAAAACAGAGCGTTCCCGACGGGGAACGCCCTGTTGTACATATCGTTATCGTCTGTGGTCTTTGGCAGGGTGCGTCCTATTCAGGGGCGCACCCTGTTTTTGTTTTGAGCCTTCACCGGCTTTTTGAGCTTCAGCCCTCTGCTTCCTGAATCAGGATCGTCAGCTGCTTCTGAACGCTGTCATCTGCTGTGACGGTCAGATGAATTTCGCCTGCAGCTTCTCCTGCGCGGATCACCGCCATACAGCAGCCGTCAAAGGTCTCGCTTTCCGGGGTGTCGTAACGCTCCTCGGAGCAGGGGTTTGCGCTGCCTACGGCTTCCAGAATGCCTGCACCCTCCAACTCTACCTTCAGGGTGTGCTTGGTGTGCAGATCTGCGGTGCCATTTGCATCCACGAATTGGATCATCACAAAGGCGGCATCCTCGCCGTTAGCTTGCAGGGTCTTACGATCTGCTGTAAGGGTCATCTGTGCATCCTGTGCGGTGCGCAGCGTGAACTCGCCGTCACACACACCGCCGGTATAGCCCACAGCCTTCAGCTCGCCGGGAGTGTAGGGCACACTGTAGGTGGCGGTAAAATCCACCATGGCACGGCGGCCCAGAGAAGCTCCGTTCAGGAACAGCTCCACCTCCTCCGAAGCGGAGTACACATCCACCGAAGCCGTCTGTCCCTCAAAACCGGGCCATGTCCAACTGGAAAGGTTATCCTTGAACATCCAAGGCGTTTTGCTGGAGGTCTGACCGTTGTGTTCCATTCGCAGCACTGCCAGATAGGGTGCCTTCCGCAGACCGTAAACGATCTCCCGCAGATAGCTGATGGGGCGGCGGTTGCCCAGCAGATCCAGATCTCCAATGTAGGCGGTGCGTTCCGGGTAAATGCTGCTGAAGTTGGCACCACCATCGTAATGGAAGATGCCGCAGCCTGCCTCCCCCAGATAATCGTAGCCAGCCCATGTGAAGTCGCCAATCATGTGAGGATTCTCCTCCACGATGCGCCACAGCCGCACGATGTCTGCTGGGTAAGTCTCGGTGCCTAGCACTGCCTTGTGGGGGTGCAGTTCATGCTCCAGCACATGGCGTCCGGTAAGGTAGTTCAGACCGATCACATCGCAGGAATCCTCGCAGCCGGACAGCGCCTCAGTCAGCAGCGGATGGGTGGCAAAGTAATCACCCTTTTCCCCGGACATCAGGCTCATAAAGCTGTTCAGGGCATTGCTGCCGCCGCCATCGCCGCCGGAGGGACCGGGCTGTGCCGGGAACTTTCGCATCACATCCCCCATGATCTCCCGCAGGCGGTAACCGGCTGCCATAAGGCCGTTGAGGGCGTTGGTGGTGTAACGGGTGGGGTCCAGCTCCCGGAAGGTGTTGCAGAGCCGACGGTTGGTCTCCGCACCGCTTTCCGAGCCTGCCTCGGAGATCTCGTTGCCCACACAGTACAAAATGACACTGGGATGGTTGTAATCCTTGGCCACCATCTTTTGAATGGTGGGCTTCCAGTCCTGCTCAAAGTACAGAGCATAGTCGTAGGGATTTTTCCGCACGTTCCATACGTCGCTCAGTTCGTCCATTACCAGCACACCGTACCGGTCGCAGGCATCCAGCAGCGCCCGCCCTGCCGGGTGATGGGAGGAGCGGATGGCGTTGAAGCCCGCTTCCTTTAGTTGACGAATGCGGCGCTCCTCGGCATCGGGCAGGGTAGCTGCACCAAGAATGCCGTTGTCGTGGTGGATGCAGGCACCCCGTAGCTTGACGGTCTGCCCGTTGATGCGTACCCCATGCGCTGCATCGATGCTCAGGGTACGGATGCCGAAGCCGGTCTCTTCCCGGTCCAGTTCTTCCTCGCCCTCCAGCACCTGCATGGTGCTGGTGTAGAGGTTGGGGTTCTCCGGGCTCCACAGAGCCGGGCTGTCCACGCAGTACCGGAAGGAGACGGTTCTGCTTTCGCCGGGTTGGAGCAGGAGGTTTTGCCGGTCGGTGAGCACTGCCGTGCCCTCCCGGCAGATGGTCTGCTGCAGGGTCACCCGTTCTGTAACAGTGCTGGCAGACTGCACCTGTGCCGTCACATCCAGCAGGGCAAAGCCCTCGTCCGCCTCCCGGGTGGTGATACGCACGGTATCCTGCGGCAGATAGACCTTGTTGCCCACCAGCAGCCGCACCGGGCGGTAGATGCCGCTGCCGGTATACCAGCGGCTGTTGGGTTCCAGACTGTTATCTGCAATGACCTTCAGCAGGTTGTCGGCACCATATTTCAGGTAGGGACCAGCCTCCACGGTAAACTCCGCATAGCCGTTCACGTTCCGGGTCAGCAGCCAGCCGTTCAGGTAGACCAGCGCCGTCTGGTACACGCCCTCAAACACCAGCGACACCGGCTTGCCTTGCCACGCCTGCGGTGCGGTGAAATGCTTCTGAAAAATGTACTCGCCGCCGGGGTAGAAGCCGGTCTGTGCACCGTTTTTCGTGTCCGGGGTGCGGGCTTCATGGATCATGGCATCGTAGGGCAGATGCACGGTTTTGGTCTGGGTATTTCCCAGAAAGGAATTCATCCGGGAATTGCCATCGCCCTTTTCTACCGTCCAATCTGCGTTGAAATTCTGTCGAATCATGCCTGTGCCTCTTTCTTGTGTTCAGCATCCCACTTCTTATTGGCCTTTTCCACATCAAGGAAAGCCAGCAGCACTGTAATAATGATGCCAATCACAAAGGGGAAGGTGATGTACAGGTTGAAGATCATCCGAATGGCACTTTCGCTCTGGACCGTTGCCGTGCCCACAAAGCCGCCCAGCTTCAACAGCCAACCCACAGCCGCAGTACCGATGCCGCCGCCGACCTTCACGCCCAGAGAGGAGCAACTGTACATCATACCGTCCATGTGGATGCCGGTGGTGCGTGTGGTGTAGCCGCTGGCCTCAGCAATAAGAGCGTTCAAAGAGCCGCTGAGGGTACCTGCAAAGACGCCCTTGATGAACATGAACAGCAGGAACATGGAGAGATTCTTCTGCATGGCAAAGTAGATCATGGGAATGCCCAGCACGCTGCTGATGGCGTAGCCCCAGAAGTTGACCTTCTGCATACTGCCGGTCTTTTTGATGAGGACAGGCGCAAAGGCCAGTGCGATGATAACAGGGAACATCTTCATCATGGAGAACTGACCCAGCAGGCTGCCATCGCCCCAGTAATAGGTGGCGCAGAACACGCCGGCACCGGTGGTCAGGTTGCTCATGATATAGTACACGATGTAGATGGCAAGGATCATCAGGTAATACTTGTTGTGGACGAGGATCTTAGCGGTCTCGGCAAAGCCATGCTTTTTCTCCTCGGCAACTGCTTTGCCTTCCTCTGCGGCTTCGCTGGTGTTGCCGCTCAGTTCTTCATCCGGCAGCTCTTTAACTGCAAGGCAGCTGATGGTGTTGACCACCAGACCAACGATCGCGAAGATCAGAGCCGTGGTACGCCAGCCTGCGGCACCGCTGCCGAACTTCTCCACCATGCCGGTAACGGCAAAGCCCATAAAGATGTTGGTGACGACCGCAAACATAAAACGGAAGGAGCCCAGCTGCACACGCTCATTGTTGTTCTTGGTGATCAGTGCCACCAGAGAGGAATATGCAATGCCGTTGGCAGTATAGAACACTGCGTTCAGTGCCGTGTACACGATGAAGAAGTAGATATACTGCATGGTGGTGCTACCAGCCGGGATGGCAAACAGCAAAAACAGGCAGAGGGAAACACCTACCTGACCAAACAGCATCCACGGACGTGCCTTGCCCAGCTTGGAGTGGGTGCGGTCGATCAGGGTGCCAAAGATCACATCGCTGATGCCGTCCAGAACCTTGGAAGCCAGCATCAAAGAGCCAATGATGGCGCTGTCCAGACCCAGTGTTCCGGTCAGATAAAGCAGTACAAAGCTGGAAACCAGACCATAGGAGCAGTTAGAGGCCAGATCGCCGGAACCGTAGGCCAGCTTCTGATACCATTTCAGATATTTTTTCTCTGTCGTTGCAGTAGCAGACATGGGGATTCTCCTTTCAAGATGTGCTGTATCATTCACGGCGACAGAATGCGTCTGTCGCTTTACATTTTTTCAAAAGCACTCTATAATAAAGCCATCGGCCGCACAGCTTTTACAGAATGTTTTTGTATTGTGCCTATATTTTAGCAATTCCGTTCACATTCCACAATGACAGCATCGTGTGCCGCATCCATCAGATTGTATCATATTCGCACATTGCGGAAAAGGAGACTCTTTCATGAAACCGGATTCCACCAGCTATGAGAATATTTTGGAGGTTGAAAACTGGGGCAGTCAGCTCTCTACCTTCTACAAGATCATGTCCCCGGTGCAGATCACACTGGAGTCCTGTACCGGTCTGGGAGAAACCGACCAATACAGCATTCAGATGTTCTCACCGAATGGCTGCTGGCTGCATGAAAACTCTATGGATGCTTTATTCCGTGCCCTCAGCTCCCGTCCGCTGCACCGCCATGATTATTTTGAGCTGATGCTGGTGCTGGAAGGGGAGGTCATCCAACAGATTGAGGAAAAAGAATACCCCTACCGTGCCGGGACCTGCTGTCTGGTGAACCGCAGCATCCTCCATAACGAACGCTTCATCGGCCCCGCCAAGCTCTGTTTTCTTGGTCTGTCTGTGGATTTTGTCCGCAGCCTGACGGAATCTGCATCCCTGCAATTATTTGAAGCCGAGCGTCATCTTCCGGAAAATCCCATTTTGCAGTTCATGCTGGCAAATCTGGGACAGGACCTTCGAAAGGAATATCAGGACCTTTTTCCCACACCGGAAAACTCCGACAGCGTTCAAACCCTGACAACGCTCATCGCCCGCATGACCCACATCCTGCACGAACCCAGTGCCGCCGCCACCTATTATTTGAAGGGCGCACTTTGCGAGCTGTTCGATTTTCTGTCGTCCGGGTTCTACGTCACCCCGGTGCACCTGAGCAGCAGCCCCGAAAGCCTGCTCTTTCTGCGCATCAGCCGTTTACTGGAGGATACAGATGGTCGGCTGCCTCGCAGCGAACTGGCACGGCTTTTGAATTACAATGGCAGCTACCTCAATTCCATCGTCCAGCGCCGCACCGGTCTGTGTCTTTTCGATTACGGCATGACCTTCTGTTTCCAGAAGGCTGAACGGCTGCTGCGGGAAACAACACTTTCCGTCAGTGAGATCGCCCTACAACTCAAATTTACCAACCGCACCCACTTCTACGAACTGTTCCGGCAAAAGTACAGCATGACCCCGCAACAATGGCGCAAGATGCAGAAAAGCGCAGAGCACTCTGAATAAGATGCTCTGCGCTTTTCTCTTAATCTTCTAACCCATGGCTCCCGGTTACGTTTTTCAAGTATTCTTCTAGATTGCCGTTCAGAATCAAATCCGCATAGCCCAGTGGGTCATTGTAAATAAGGTAATCCAGCTCCGTCTGCTGCGCCATGGTCACATCCAGCGCATCCTCGACCCCAGTGCAGTCAATGGAGATCATTCTCCCATCCCGGAGCAGCAGCTCCACGCAGCCGGTATCCATGTTGAATTTGCAGGTTCTTTCATCGTACTTCATAATCGTGTCCTTTCTGCCTTACGGCACCTTTACAGTTGTGACTTTTGTTATACGGTTCTTCTGATAAGGTTTTGGACACACAGCCGTCGGGAAGGAGCCTTCATTTTGCTTTCCGAAGAAAACAAAAAATCCGAACCCTTCTCCTATCGAGAAAAGGTTCGGATTTTCATGGTTTGGTGCGAGGGAGGGGATTTGAACCCCCAAGGATAAACCACACGCACCTCAAACGTGCGCGTCTGCCAGTTCCGCCACCCTCGCATATGAAGTTTTGATGCAATCTTGATTTCTCTCGGCCTTGAGGTCTAAGCCGTATCGCTGACTGCTCAAGTATAATACCATACTCCCCCGGCGATGTCAAGCGTTTTCATAGATTTTTTTGCCATTCATATCTTGTAAATGGAGTTTCCGTGCAGAAATGACTTAAGAAGGAGGTTTTTGGAAATGACTTTTTTCAGATCCAGCAAACATCAAAGATTGTTGTGGAGCCTTTTGCTGCTTTCTGTCGGGGCGGCGGCGGGGTTCGGACTGGGGATATTCTGCGGTGCAGAGCCGCCCGTAGGCTGCCGGGAGAGCGACCTGACCCCGGTGCCGGACGAAAGCTTCGTCTCCCCTGCCTCGGCGTCCTCCGTAGAAACGTCCCCGGAGCCGGAGCCGATGCCCGAGAAGTGGGTCTGTCTGACCTTCGACGACGGCCCCAGCAAGACGACGCCGGACGTTCTGTCCGCGCTGAACAATGCCGGAGTAAAGGCGACCTTCTTTGTAGTCGCCACCGGCAACAACGACAAATATCTTCCCCTCATCTCTGAGGCTGCTGCCGCCGGACATCAGATCGCGCTCCACTCCGCCTCCCACGAATACAGCGACATCTACCAGAGCGCGGACGCTTACTGGAAGGACATCGACCTGTTAAAGGAACGCCTCTCCCCTTACGTCCGGGCCGACGGCCTGCGGTATCTGCGCTTCCCGGGCGGCAGCACCAACACGGTCAGCCACAAATACGGCGGGCTGATGCAGCAGCTCAAAGAAGAAGTCACTGCAAAAGGCTACGCCTATGTAGACTGGAACGTCTGCGCCGAGGACGCTGTGGGCGGCAAGCCCAGTGCAGGCACCATCTTCCGCAACATCGTGCGGGAGACCGGCGAGCAGACCCAGTGCATCGTGCTGATGCACGACTCGGCCACCACCCGCACCACTGCCGAAGCCCTGCCCGACATCATCCAGTGGTACAAGGACAACGGTTTCGCCTTCCTCACGGTAGAGCAGGCCGTCCCCCTGCCCACGACATAGCAAAAAGCCCCGGAGGGCCTGCCAGACGGCAGACTTTCCGGGGCTTTGGTGCGTAGGAGCAGCTTACTCAGCGGCCTGATTGAACAGGACGAAGGCACGATAAGCCATGTACAGGTCGGTCTTGTGGATGACCTCGAAGGGAGAGTGCATGGACAGCACAGGCACACCGATGTCGATGACGGGGATGCCGCGGTTGGCAACATACTTTGCGATGGTGCCGCCGCCGCCCAGGTCGAGGCGGCCCAGCTCACCGATCTGCCATGCAACGTCGTCGGCGTCCATCATGCGGGTGACATAGCCCACCAGCTCGGCAGAAGCGTCGTTTGCAGCGCTCTTGCCGCGGCTGCCGGTGTACTTGAACAGCGCGATGCCGCGGCCTGCGTAGGTGCCGTTCATCGGCTCGAAAGCGCTGGCCCAGCTCGGGTCGTAAGCAGCGGTGACGTCGGCGGACAGGCAGACACTGTTGCGGAATGCAATGATGTCGTCCTGACCAGCGGTACGGCAGAGCTCCTGCATGAAGTGGAAGACGTACATGCTCTGCATACCGGTGACGCCGTCAGAGCCGATCTCTTCCTTATCGGTCAGGACACAGACGGTAGTGAAGGCAGGATTCTTGGTGGCGATCTCGGCCATCAGAGCGGGATATGCATCGACGCGGTCATCGTGGCCGTAGCTGCCGATCATGGAGCGGTCGAAGCCAACGTCGCGGGACTTATAAGCGGGGACGATCTCGATTTCAGCGCGTGCAAAATCCTTCTCGGTGATGCCGTACTTCTCGTTGAGGAGGATCATGGTGTTCAGCTTGACAGCTTCCTTCACTTCCTCGTCGTCCACAGCGTCGGAGCCGATGAGCACGTTCAGCTCCTCGCCCTTGATTCCATCCTTTAATTTCCGTTCATTCTGCTCCGCAGACAGATGAGGAAGTAAATCTGTGATGCAGAATACCGGATCACCAGGCTTCTCACCCAGATTCAATTCTACCATTTCACCATTTTTCTTAACGATCACACCGTGCATAGCTAACGGAATGGTCGCCCACTGGTATTTGCGGATGCCGCCGTAATAATGGGTCTTCAGGTAGCTGATCTCGGAATCCTCGTACAGGGGGTTGGGCTTGATGTCCAACCGGGGGGAATCCACGTGGGCGGCGCAGATGTTCGCGCCCTCGCGCAGGGACTTGGTACCGACAACGGCCAAAGCGATGGACTTATTGCGGTTGTTGTAGTAGATCTTATCGCCGGGTTTGGTTTCCATGCCGGGGGCGAAGGGCTTGTAGCCCAGCTTTTCGGCCTCCCGGACAGCCCAGGCAGTGGCCTCCCGCTCGGTCTTGCATTCGCTCATGAACGCCATGTAGCGCTGAGCATAGCCTTCCATTTCATCCCGCTGGGCGTCAGTGAGCCGGGTGTAGCCGTTCTTGGGCGACACCAGCAGGGAATTGCGCAGTTCTTCTGTGGTCATGTTGCATCCTCCTATGTTTCTTTGCGCCTCCGCCATCAGGCGGGGCGTTACATTGGGGTAGGTCAGATTTTCCGGCAGCGCCGAAAACAGTCTGACTTCCCCGATCTCGCTTTCCGGCAGGGGTTCCAGACGGCGAACCGCCGCGAAAAACACCATGCCGTCGGCGCTGCTTTGGGAATCG
>ENA-OPCO01002035-OPCO01002035.1-human-gut-metagenome-genome-assembly--contig:-NODE-2035-length-11978-cov-1.959322_pt1 | contig 11978 bp, 9 predicted proteins | sample MGYA00241562_ERZ501475 | MGnify/ENA primary metagenome ERZ501475 (study PRJEB25962, sample SAMEA2042627) | human gut metagenome | biome: human gut; feature: human-associated habitat; material: faeces... | reverse complement strand
GGCAGACAGTGTGAAAGCGTATGTCACGTCGGCGGATATTATCCGCGTGCCAAATACCCCCAAAACCTATGATGGAACGGAAAAAATAAGAACGCTTATAACCAACACCTACGGCAAATAAAACAAAAGGGCAGTTCATTTTTAATGTCCGCTTGACTAATGCATAGTTTTTTAGTATAATTTAATGCAAAGGAAGTGGACGGATTGAATACAGAAATATCTAAAGCGACGGTTGACGCGCTTGTTAAAAATAAAAACTTAACCGACGGCGAATTTAAGGCGCTTTTGCAGACCGGCGAGTTTGACGGGTATCTGTTTGAGTGCGCGGATAAGGTGCGCCGTGAGCATTACGGCGACGAGGTGTATATCCGCGGACTTATCGAAATTTCAAACTACTGCAAAAACAACTGCTATTACTGCGGAATACGCGCAGGAAACGGCAATGCGGAGCGCTACCGTCTTACAAAGGACGATATTTTGTCGTGCGCAAAAGAGGGTTACAGGCTCGGTTTCCGCACGTTTGTTCTCCAGGGCGGTGAGGATATGTTTTTCACCGACGAGGATATCTGCGATATAGTGTCGGGCATAAAAAAAGAATATCCCGACTGTGCGGTTACTCTTTCGCTCGGCGAAAAAAGCTTTGACAGCTATAAAAAATATTACGATGCCGGTGCGGACCGCTATCTTTTGCGTCACGAAACGGCAAACAATGAGCATTACAGCAAGCTTCACCCCGAAAGTATGAGCCTTGAAAACCGAAAACAGTGCCTTTATAATCTTAAAAAAATCGGCTATCAGACAGGCTCGGGATTTATGGTCGGCTCGCCGTATCAGACGTATGAAACTCTTATTGAGGATTTGCGCTTTTTGCAGGATTTAAAACCCGATATGATTGGAATAGGACCGTATATCACGCACAAGGACACGCCGTTTAAAAATTTTGAGAGCGGTTCGCTTTATCTTACATTAAGACTGGTTGCAATTTTGCGCTTGATGTTTCCGTATGTTCTTTTGCCGTCCACAACCGCGCTGGGCACAATTCACCCGCAGGGGCGCGAAATGGGGCTTAAGGCAGGCGCAAATGTTGTTATGCCGAACTTATCGCCCACAAGCGTACGAAAGCTTTACACGCTTTATGACAACAAAATCTGCACGGGTGACGAGGCGGCGCAGTGCATAGAGTGTTTAAAACGCAGAGTTGAAAGCGCGGGGTACAGAATTGTCACCGACGTGGGAAATGTAAAAAAATAAAACAAAAAATCCTTCCGAAAAATCGGAAGGATTTTTAAATTTACGGAAAATTTAATTTTGTAAGCGCAAATTATCTTGCTTTTGTTTTGATTTCTTCGACAACTTTTGCAACAAAATCTTCTGTTTTGCTTATTCCCAAATCGCCGTCCTTGCGCGAACGAACCGAAACTGTGCCGTCCTGTGCCTCTTTGTCGCCGACAACCAGCATATACGGAGTCTTTTTAAGCTGTGCTTCTCTGATTTTGTAGCCAAGCTTTTCGTTGCGGAGGTCAACCTCACTGCGGATATGGTTGTTATCCATAATTTCTTTAAGTTTAAGCGCATAGTCGAAGTGCTTTTCCGAAATCGGGATAATCTGCACCTGAACGGGCGAGAGCCAAACAGGGAACGCACCTGCAAAATGCTCAATCAATATACCGATAAATCTTTCAATTGAGCCGAATGCAACACGGTGAATCATAATCGGGCGGTGTTTTTCGCCGTCGTCACCCGTGTATTCAAGGTTAAATCGGAGCGGAAGCTGGAAGTCGAGCTGAATTGTTCCGCACTGCCAGGTTCTGCCGATTGAGTCTTCAAGGTGGAAGTCGATTTTCGGACCGTAGAACGCGCCGTCACCCTCGTTTACAACATAGGGAAGTCCAAGCTCGTCAAGCGCACCGCGGAGCGCGTCGGTAGCCATATCCCAATCCTCGTCACTGCCCATACTGTCCTCGGGGCGTGTGGAAAGTTCAACGTGATATTTAAATCCGAAAAGGCTGTAAACCTCGTCGATAAGCTTTGCAACACCTTTGATTTCGTCTTTAATCTGATTAGGCATCATAAAGATGTGCGCGTCGTCCTGTGTAAAGCATCTGACACGCATAAGTCCGTGAAGCTGACCCGATTTTTCGTGACGGTGAACAAGTCCGAGTTCGCCCATACGGAGCGGTAAATCGCGGTAAGAACGCGGTTCTGCCTGGTATACCAAAATACCGCCCGGGCAGTTCATCGGTTTAATGGCAAAGTCCTGTTCGTCAATAACTGTTGTATACATATTGTCTTTGTAATGCTCCCAGTGACCCGAAGTTTCCCAAAGCGAACGGTTGAGCATAATCGGAGTGGAAATCTCCTGATAGCCGTTTTTCGCGTGGAGTTCGTGCCAGTAGTCGAGGAGCTGATTTTTAAGAATCATACCCTTGGGAAGAAAGAACGGAAAACCGGGGCCGGCGTCGTTCATCATAAAGAGCCCGAGTTCTCTGCCGAGTTTTCTGTGGTCGCGCTTTTTAGCCTCTTCAAGCGCGTCGAGATATGCCTGCATCTCGGCTTTTTTTGTAAATGCCGTGCCGTAAATACGCTGGAGCATTTTGTTTTTCTCACTTCCGCGCCAGTATGCGCCCGCGATGTTCAAAAGCTTAAATGCCTTAACCGCGCCTGTTGAGAAAAGGTGAGGGCCTGCGCAAAGGTCGGTGAAATCGCCCTGACGGTAAAAGCTTATAACCGCATCTTCGGGCAAATCTTCAATAAGCTCAACCTTGTAAGGCTCGTCTTTTTCTTTCATAAATTCAATGGCTTCTTTTCTCGGAAGTTCAAAGCGTTCAAGCTTGTAATTTTCCTTGACAATTTTATTCATTTCCGCCTCGATTTTTGCCAAATCGTCGGGAGTGAATCCTTTATCATAATCAAAATTATGTTCAGAGTCGAAGTCATAATAAAATCCGTTCTCGATAGCCGGGCCTATGGCCAGCTTTGTGTCGGGCCAAAGGCGTTTAACCGCCTGCGCCATAACGTGCGACGCGGTGTGCCTTAAAATGTGTCTTCCGTCGTTGTCGTCAAACGTGAGAATTTCAAGCTCTGCGTCTTTTTCAAGCTTAAATGTAAGCTCCTTTACCTCGCCGTCAACGCGTGCGCCGAGCGCCGCTCTTGCAAGACCGTCGCTGATTTTTTTTGCCGCGTCATAAACCGATGCACCGTTTTCGATTTCCATAACGCTTTTGTCTTTTAACGTAATTTTTACCATTTGTATTACTTCCTCTCTGCGCCCTTCTATACGAACGAAAGGCATTATTAACATTTATTATATGACTTTTGACGAAAAAAGTCAATAGATAAGGCTGATAAAAGGGGCAAAAAGGGCAAAAAAATATGCCGATTATAAAACCGGCATTTCCTTTATGAAAAAAGGAGGGAAAATGAAAAAAGTTTGTTGTGTTTGGTATGGTTATATAATATCATCAAATTTGTTAAAAATCAATAGAATTTATATACCAAATACAAACTTTTTACCGTTATTTTTTGTGTAAGATGAACAAAAATGGGTGTTTTATTCATCTTTACGACACATTTTTAATTTTTTGTTAATATTTTATGCCTTGTCCAGCATTTCTTTTAAGATTTTGTTTATAACCGGCGGATTTGCCTTGCCCTTTGAAAGTTTCATTGCCTGTCCCATCAAAAAGCCGAGCGCTCTGTCGCGTCCTGCCTTGTAGTCGGCAACGGACTGCGGATTTGCGTCGAGAACCGATTTAACCAAGTCGTAGAGCGCGCTTTCGTCGCTTATCTGCGCAAGTCCGAGTTTTTCAACAAGCTGTTTCGGTGTGTCGTTTGACGTGAACATCTCGAAAAGAACCTTTTTCGCCGCCGAGTTTGAAATTGTGCCGTTGGACGTGAGCGAAATCAGCTCAATCAGCTTTTCGGGCGCAAACGGAATGTTTTCAAAGTCGGTTTCCTTGTCTTTCAAAAATCTCGAAACGTCGCCCAAAAGCCAGTTTGCGACGGTTTTCGGCTCGCCGTTTAAGTTTATGCAGTCGTCAAAATAGAACGACATATATTTGTTTTCGATTATGATTGACGCGTCTTTTTCGGAAAGCTTGTACTCGTTTATATACCTTTCAAACTTAACATTGGGAAGCTCGGGCAAATCTTTTCTTATTTCTTCAATCTGCTCATCATCAATCACAATAGGCATTAAATCAGGCTCGGGGAAGTAGCGGTAATCGTGTGCCTCCTCCTTTGAACGCAAAAGCGTGTTTTCGCCTTTTGCGTCGTCCCATCTGCGCGTTTCCTGGTCAATTGTTCCGCCGTTTTCGATAACCGAAATCTGGCGCGCAATTTCGTATTCAATCGCCCTTTCTCCGCCCGAAAATGTGCTTACGTTTTTCATTTCCGTTCGCGTGCCGAATTCCTTTTGTCCCTCGGGACGGATTGACACGTTGATGTCGCATCGGAGCGAGCCTTCCTCCATTTTGCAGTCCGAAACGCCGATGTACTGAAGTATGTTTTTGAGCGTTTCAAGGTAAATTTTCGCTTCTTTCGCGCTCCTTAAATCAGGCTCGGAAACGATTTCTATAAGCGGAACACCGCAGCGGTTGAAGTCAACCATTGAGCCTTCGCCCATAATGGAGTGAATAAGCTTTCCTGCGTCCTCTTCTATGTGAATACGCGTAATTCCGATTTTTTTCTTTTTGCCGTCAACGTTTATCTCAACATATCCGTTTGTGCACAGAGGAAGGTCGAACTGCGAAATCTGGTAAGCCTTGGGAAGGTCGGGATAGAAATAATTTTTTCTGTCCTGTTTTGAATAGTGCGTGATGTCGCAATGGAGCGCAAGACCTGCCTTGATTGCATATTCCACAACCTTTTTGTTAAGCTTGGGGAGCGTGCCGGGCATACCCATACATATCGGGCAAACCGAGGTGTTAACGTCAAGACCGAACTTGTTTTCACAACTGCAGTATATTTTTGTGTCGGTGGAAAGCTCTGCGTGAACCTCCAAACCGATAACCGATTCGTAATTCATTTATTTTCCCTCCTTTTCAAGACTTTTGTGCGCAAAATCCGTGTTCTGCTCAAATGCGTATGCCGTTTTGAACAGCGTGTTTTCGGCAAATGGTTTTGCGATAAGCTGTAAACCTATCGGCATATTTGTTTTGTCGTATCCGCACGGAATACTGATAGCCGGAAGTCCTGCAATGTTAACCGAAACGGTGCAGATGTCGTTTAAGTACATCGTAATCGGGTCGGTGATGTTTTTGCCGATTTCAAACGCTGTCGTGGGCGTTGTCGGAGTTAAGATAACGTCGAATTTGTCAAACGCCTCGGCAAACGAATTTCTGATAAGCGTTCTTGCCTGCTGAGCCTTTTTGTAATAAGCGTCGTAGTAGCCCGCACTCAATGCGTATGTGCCGAGCATAATGCGCCTTTTAACCTCACTGCCGAAGCCCTCGGAGCGGGTTTTCAAATACATATCGGTAAGGTCGGTGTAGTTTTCCGCGCGATAGCCGTATTTTACGCCGTCGAAACGCGCGAGGTTTGAGCTTGCCTCGGCAGACGACATAATGTAGTATGCCGGGAGCGCGTATTTTGTCATAGGCAGTGAAAATTCAAAAATTTCAGCGCCCATACTTTCGTAAACCTTTGCCGCGTTCATAATCGCGTCTTTAACTTCTTTCTGTATGCCCTCACCGATGTATTCTTTCGGAATACCGATTTTAAGACCTTTCACGCTTTCGCCGAGCGATTTTGTATAGTCGTCCGTTTTCTCATCGGCAGAGGTGGAGTCCATTTTGTCATAGCCTGCAATCGCGTTTAAAACAACCGCGCTGTCGGTAACGTTTTTGGTGATGGGTCCGATTTGGTCGAGCGACGACGCAAAAGCAACAAGACCGAAACGCGAAACAAGTCCGTATGTCGGCTTTAATCCGACAACACCGCAGAATGCCGACGGCTGACGGATTGAACCGCCCGTGTCCGAGCCGAGTGCAAAAATTGCCTCGTCCGCCGGAACCGCCGGGAACTTTAGCTAAATCGTGCGGATTTTTCGTCTTTTTAAAATAGGACGTTTCGGTGGACGAACCCATAGCAAACTCGTCCATATTTGTTTTTCCTATGATAACACTGCCCTGTGCTTTAAGCTTTTTAACAACCGTTGCGTCGTAGGGCGGAACGAAATTGTAAAGCATTTTTGACGCGCAGGTGGTAAGAATTTTGTCGGTGCAGATGTTGTCTTTAACCGACGCGCAAACACCCGTAAGAGGCGAAATGCCGCCGTTTTTGATGCTTTCGTCGGCAAGCTTTGCACTGTTTAATGCGTCCTCTTTTGCAACGGTGATGTATCCTTCTATGCTTTTGTCTTTTTCGTCAATTCTGTCGAGCAGGGCATTTGTCAGCTCAACGCTTGAAATTTCTTTATCTTTAAGCATTTTTGAGGCTTTTTCAACGCTTAATTCATACAAATTCATCTTTTGTCACTTCCTCTTGTAATTATTCCTCAACCGTCTGCGGTACAACCACACAGCCGCGCTGTTTTTGCGGTGCGTTTTTAAGAATTTCGTCACGGTCAAACGATTTTTCAATCTTGTCCTCGCGGAACACATTTTTTATGTCAAGAATATGGTTTGTCGGTGCGATATTCTCGGTGTCAAGCTCGTTTAACTTGTTCGCAAAGTCGATAACGCCCTCCATATTGAGGTTTTCGATTTCGTCATCGTTAAGTTTTAAACGCGAAAGAAACGCAACGTGCAAAACCTCGTCCTTTGAAATTTTCATATTTTCAACTCCCCTAAAAAAATTTCCTGATTTTTTATTATACAACATTTTTTTCTATTTTTCAACCATTTTTAAAAATTCGGTTTCGTCAATCACAGTAATTCCAAGACTTTGCGCCTTGTCAAGCTTACTGCCCGCGCTCTCGCCGGCTAAAACGTAGTCGGTGTTTTTCGATACCGATTTTGACGCTTTACCGCCGTAGTTTTCGATGAGCGCTTCCGCCTCGGCGCGTTTGAGCGTTTCGAGCGTACCCGTCACAACAAAGGTTTTGCCCTCAAATCGGTTGTCAAAGTTTGCGCCCTCGTCGATATATTCGGTGTTAACGCTTTGCGCCTTAAATTCATCTATAATTTTAATGTTGCGCTCCTCGTCGAAAAATTCGCGCACCGAATTTGCCATAATCATACCGATGTCGTCAATCTCGGCAATTTCCTCTGCTGACGCGGAAATAAGCGCGTCGATATTTTTAAAATGCTTTGCAATTTCGCGCGCCGCGCTCTGCCCGATATGGCGTATGCCAAGCCCGAACAAAAGGCGCGAAAGGCAGTTTTTCTTTGAATTTTCGATTGCGTTTATAAGGTTTTGCGCCGACTTTTCGCCCAGCTTGTCAATGTTTACAAGGTCGTCTTTTTTTATGGAATAAATGTCGGCGCTGTTTTCTATAAGATGCTCGTCAATGAGTTTTTGCACAACCGACGGCCCCATTCCCTCAATGTCCATAGCGTTGCGCGACACAAAATGAATGATGTTTCGCACCGCCTGTGCACTGCACGCAAAATTTGTGCATCTGAACGCCGCCTCGCCGTCCTCGCGGTGGACGGGTGCACCGCACACGGGGCAGTTTTTCGGCATATCAAAGTCGGTTTCTTCTCCCGTGCGCTTTTCGGTGAGCGATTTCACCACTTCGGGGATTATGTCTCCGGCTTTTTGAATAAGCACGCGGTCGCCGATTTTTATGTCTTTCTGACGTATATAATCAAGGTTGTGGAGCGTTGCACGGCTCACGCGCGTGCCGGCAAGAGTTACCGTTTCAAACTCCGCTGTGGGGGTGAGAACGCCAGTTCTTCCGACGTTTATAAAAATATTTTTTATTGTTGTTTCTTTTTGCTCGGCAGGATATTTAAACGCTATCGCCCAGCGCGGAACCTTTGCAGTTTCGCCCAAAATCTCGCGGTCGGAGAGAGAATTTACCTTTATAACCGCGCCGTCGGTATCGTAGTAATACCCTTTGCGCGTGTTTCCGATTTCCGCGATTTTTTCAAGCGCGCCGTCGATTGACGAAAACGCCTCCGTGTCGTCAATCACTTTAAATCCTGCTTTTTTCAAAAATTCAAGGCTCTCGAGATGCGTTTTAAATTCAATTCCCGTAACCGACTGAACGTTAAAAACAAATATGTCGAGATTTCGTTTTGCCGCCGCTGACGAATCGAGCTGGCGGAGCGAACCTGCCGCGGCATTCCGCGGATTTGCAAAGGTGGTTTCGCCGTTTTCCTCGCGCTCGAAATTAAGCTTTTCAAAGCTTTTTTTAGGCATGAACACCTCACCGCGCACTTCAAGACGTTCAACGGGAATATTGGTTTTCAACGGAATTGATTTCACGGTTTTGAGGTTGTTTGTAACGTCCTCGCCGACCTGTCCGTCACCGCGCGTCGAACCGCGCACCAAAAGCGAATTTTCGTATTCGAGCGACACCGAAAGTCCGTCGATTTTAGGTTCAACGGTGTATTCGGCATTGGGACAAACCGCCTTTACGCGTTTGTCAAAATCGCGGATTTCATCTTCGCTGAACGCGTCCTGCAAGCTTTGCATTTTAACCGCGTGAACAACGCTTTCAAAGCCTTTTAAAATTTTTCCGCCGACCTTTTGCGACGGTGAGTCGGGCGCAATTATCGCGGGGTTTTCCTCCTCCATTTTAATAAGCTTTCGAAGGAGCATATCGTATTCGTAATCGGTCACCGACGGCTCGTCCAAAACGTAGTATTCATAGCTGTATTTGTTTAAAAGCTCTTTTAGTTTTTCGTATTCGTTATTCATTATAACGCTCCTTACATAACGGACTTAAACCCGTCAAAATACATTTCCGTGCGCGTAATGCTTATAAAATCAGCTTTGTAGCCGTCCGAGTATTTTTCAAATGCCGAAATCACCGTTTCGGGCTTCAAATTCTGCACGTTTCCTGCCGACAAAACCATTTCATATTCAGCATTGCCGTCATTGTCGCTTATTAAACCGACAGACGAAATCATAGGCTTGATATTTGTAAGAGTTATGCCTTTTTTCGTTTTTTTGTCAACTTCAAGAGTTTCGTTCTGCATAATTTTCTCTATATCACAGTTTCCGCGGTGTTCAACGTTTACAAGATATTTTGCATATGCGATTTTGCTGAGCGGTGTGTCGGTTTCGGATACCTTTCGCGCGTCGGTGATGATTAGCCCGAGCGGAATGTTTTCGTTTAAACGCGACACAATTTCACCGCACGGCACATCTTCGGTAAATTCAATTTCCATATATTCCGCGTCGCTTATAACTCCAACAGAAATAGGGAGCGCAACAGTCATAATCATATGCGGATTAAACCCTTGGGAATATTTTACGGGAAGATTTGCGCGCCTGAACGTGCGCGTTATCGTCCTTACAAAGTCGAGATGCGAAATAAACCGCGCATCGTCGGTTTTTCTGTATTTAAGCCTGTATTTATTCAAAGCACACACCTCTTCCGAAAGATAAAGCTCCGCACCCTGCGCATTTTGCACGGCAGTTGGGGGTTACAATGCCCTCTTTTGCCCTTTTTGCTTCGCTTATCAAAAATTTCTTGGTCACACCCGCGTCAATCATATCCCACGGCAGAATTTCGTCAAATTCTCTGTCGCGGACGTAGAATTTCGGGTCAAGACCGCATTCTTCAAATGCTTCGTTCCATAAATCGTTTCTGAAATGCTCGTCCCAGCCGTCAAACTTAACGCCTTTTTCAACCGCCTTTAAAATAACTTCGGAAAGACGTCTGTCACCGCGCGCAAACACGCCCTCAAGCACGCTCACGGGTGCGGCGTGATATGCAAAGTTAATCCTTTTAGGCATACATTTTTTAAGCTCCGCCTGTTTTTCTTTTATTTCGTCAAGCGTGTTCTGCCTTACCCACTGAAACGGCGTAAACGCTTTGGGTACAAAGCTTGAAACGCTTATCGAAAGGCGCAGACCTTTCGGACGTTTTTCTTTTTCTATCGAGAAATATTCGCCCAGAACCTTGTTTCCGAGTGCCGCTATTTCGCAAACGTCCTCTATCGTTTCGTAGGGAAGTCCGAGCATAAAATAAAGCTTCACGCTCGTATACCCGCCCTCAAATGCCATTTTTGCCGCGGAGAGTAAATCTTCTTCGCATATGCCCTTGTTTATAACGTCGCGCATACGCTGACTGCCTGCCTCGGGTGCGAATGTGAGCGAACTTTTGCGTACTTTCTGCACCTTTTCCATAAGGTCGAACGAAAACGAATCGAGCCTTAATGACGGGAGCGAGAGGTTGACCTTGTTTTTCTCGGTGAGTTTTATCAGTTCGGTTGTGAAGTCTTTCAAATCGCGGTAGTCGCTTGTGCTTAACGACGAGAGCGAAATTTCTTCATATCCCGTGTTTTTCAAAAGCGCTTCGGCTTGTTTTAAGAGTGTTTCTTTCGATTTTTCTCTGACGGGACGGTAAATCATACCTGCCTGGCAAAATCTGCACCCTCTTATGCACCCTCTGAACATTTCGAGCATAATTCTGTCGTGCACAATTTCGCCGAACGGAACTATAATCCTGTCGGGATAAAACACCTTGTCCATATCGGCGATAATTCGTTTTTTCACTGTTTTGGGCACAAAATCGTATTTTGTGTCAATCGCCTTAACCGTGCCGTCGTCATTGTATGAAATTTCATAAAACGACGGAACGTAAATTCCGCCGATTTGCGAAATTTCCTTTAAAAATTCAAAGCGCGTACCGCCTCTTTTTTTCCATTCGCGGTATGCGTCCATAACTTCAATCATAACTTCTTCACCCTCGCCGAGCATATAAAAATCGGCAAAATCGGCGATTGCCTCGGACGAATACGCGCACGGTCCGCCGAAACACACAAACGGGTCGCCATCTTTTCTGTCGCAGGATTTGGGCGCAACGTTTGCAAGCTTTAACATATTGACAATGTTTGAATAGCTCATTTCATACTGGAGCGTAAAGCCTATGAAATCAAAATCCGACACGGGCGACATTGTTTCGAGCGAAAAAAGCGGAATATCGTTTTCACGCATTTTTTCCTCCATATCAACCCACGGCGCAAACACGCGCTCACAGTAAATATCGTCAACCGAGTTTAAAAGATGATACAGAATTTTCATTCCGAGATGGCTCATTCCGACCTCGTAAACGTCGGGAAAGCAAAACGCAAAACGTATGTTTATGCCGTTTAAATCTTTGTGAACGCTGTTAAATTCCGTCCCGATATATCGCGTCGGCTTTTCCACCGACGGAAGTATTTTTTTCAGCTTGTTTTTCATTGGTTATATCCTCTCTCAAAAGCATACCCGTTTTAACTCGCGCGCCGTATTTTAAAATTCCGTCCGAAATTTCCGCCTGCGAAAGCGTTCCGATAATTTTAAAATTTTCGTCAAACACCGAAACAACGAGCGCGCACTGCGGTGTGTACGAACTCAAAAGCGTAAGCGCGCATACGTCTTTTGCAACGCCGATATGCTTTATTTTAAAGCGCTTTGCGCCGTTTAAAAAATCGCGGCACAAAAGCTTTTTTCTTAAAAGAATTAAATTTTCTTTTTCATTCTTTATATTATACAACAAAAACATACCGATAATCAATAAGGAAATGTTATATTTGGTAATAATTAAGAAAATCATACCAAATATGACGGTTATTACGGCGGTGATTTTTGTAACTGTCAGCATAATTTTGTACGAAATCAAATAACCTTTCGCGTATGCAAGAAAGGCTTTTATAATCACCGCGCCGTCGAGCGGAAGTGCCGGGGCGAGGTTTAAAAGAAAAAGCGCAAGGTTGCAGAGTGCGAAAAACGTTAAATTTTTAAAGTTTACACATATTAAAAACGCAAAAAAATTTGCCGCGGGGCCCATAGCCGAAACGAAAATTTCCTCATTCGGATTTTTTGTCATTTCGCTTTTTATTATGAGCCCGTACGGCATAATTTTAATATTTTGGCAT
>ENA-OPCO01002029-OPCO01002029.1-human-gut-metagenome-genome-assembly--contig:-NODE-2029-length-12002-cov-3.955554_pt1 | contig 12002 bp, 9 predicted proteins | sample MGYA00241562_ERZ501475 | MGnify/ENA primary metagenome ERZ501475 (study PRJEB25962, sample SAMEA2042627) | human gut metagenome | biome: human gut; feature: human-associated habitat; material: faeces... | reverse complement strand
TGTATACGGATGATCTGGAGGCTTCGAGCAGCTTTGACAATCCATCTTTGGTTCTTCCAAAAGAAAAAGAAGATATTTTGTTCGCAGATGGCAGACTGACAACATCATTAAAACCACTTTCCTGGAATGTATTGTGTTTTGAAAAGGAAGAAGAGTAGAACAGGAGGAGAAAAATGGCACTGATCCAATATTCATTTCGTTCAGAAGTGTTGAAAGAAAACACAGAAATCTATGTGATTCTTCCGACTTATGAGGTTTTTCGTGACCCGGAGAAAAAAGGGGCAGAAACTTATTATAAAGAATATGAGAGAAAAAAAACGCTCTATGTGCTGCATGGAGGCAGTGATGATGCAAGCCTTTATCTGCGCCGTACCAGATTGGAAGAATATGCATTAGAGCGTGATCTTGCAGTTGTGATGCCGGAAGTACGCAACAGTTTTTATTGCGATATGGTACATGGAAAAAAATATTTTACATACTTAAGCGAGGAGCTTCCGGAGATTGTGGAGAATATATTCCCATTGACGCATGATCCGAAAGAAAGGTATGTGATCGGTAATTCCATGGGATCCCACGGAACCTTCAAGTGGGCTTTGAACCGCCCGGATTTCTTTGCAGCGGCAGCTGGAATGAGCGGTGCGGGAGCTCCGGAAATCAGAACTTCCATATCGTCATTGGCAAGAATCTGCTTTGCAAGCGCTTCTGCTCGGCTGCGCGGCATCGGCCGTTTCTTTAAAATCTGATCCTTTCGATAAAGAATCGCACCGTTTTCGCACAGAAACGTCATCTCTTCCGCCTTCGGAGCAAACAGATTTTTCAGATTGCTGTACTGTCTGCCGCTCGCTGCCGCAAATAATATTCCTTTTTTCAAAAGTCTGTCGATCTGAACAAAAACTGCTTCCGGTACTTCCCTTTCTCCACTCTGAAGCAATGTTCCATCAATATCTGTCGCCACCAGTTTGATCATGTGTTCTCCATTCTCAGTTCACCCGTGCCATTCGCGAAATACCCATTTCCCCTATTACCTACTATGATAACCTCTTTTTACTGTATTTGTAAAGCACCAAACGCTTCCAATTCCTCTGTGCTGTCTCCGAAGCTGTATGCTTCCATGCTTTCTTCTGCCTGGCAGCTCATTTTTTCCTCACTTTTCCAAATCTGACCGGTGTTTTTTTCCTGCTGCCGTTCTATACTGAGCTTATACGGAACGAAAAACAGTGTCCGCATCCGCAAATATGCAGGAATCGAGGACTTTTACCATGAGATATTCCAATCATATTGTTGATGAAACCACGCATGCTTTCAAATGTGCCAAATGGTTCGCACTGGTCAGCTCCCTGCTGCTTGGCATTTTCGGCACGGTGCTGCTGATCTGGCCCAATACTTCCATGAACGTTATCTGCACCCTGCTCGGTGTTTTGATGGTTGTTTTCGGCGTCAGCAAAATAGTCGGCTACTTCTTTAACGTCAGCTACCACATCGGCTTCCAGTTCGATCTTGCACTCGGACTTTTCGCCCTGCTGTTTGGTATTTTGTTTCTGACCCATCCCGGTGCTGTACTTTCCATTACCTGGGTGCTGGTCGGTATCTATGAAATCGTAGAGAGTGTATTTAAAATCCAGACCGCGATGGATGCCCGCCACTATCAGCTCTCCGGCTGGGGACTGCTTTTATTCTCTGCCATTGTCTATTTGCTGTTTGGTATTTTCCTGACCTTCAACCCTGCAAAGGGCGGCAGCCTGTTCGTTCAGGTCATGGGCATTTCGCTGATCTTCGCTGGAATTGAAAATATTATCTTCACGTTCTATACCTCCAAACGTTTAAAAGACATCCGCAACCGTCTGCACGACGAGTGGATCGAGATGGACGAGGATAATATTATCGACTGATCGCACATCGGTATTTGCAGCTCACAGAGACGCACGCGCCATCATACCTATCCCACAGCTCACACACGCTATCCCGCGCAAGCACATAAAAACCCGCCGATTTACGACTTCGCCTGAAAGTTTTTCCAGGCCGCCGCAAACCGACGGGGCTTTTTACGCCTGTTATTTAATTCCGGGCATTTATCCGAACACCGGAACGTGCCCGTTGCGTCCGATTCTTTACTTTTCCACCAGCTTTTTGGAAAAATGCGTATCAAAAAATGAAATAAACGGTCCGAGTCCAAACGCGCAGACTGCCGTTCCGATTCCGACAATTCCACCGGCAAACCAGCACACCAGCGCTGCGATCGCATCTCCGATAATCCGATATCCAAAATACGGTAGTTTGTGATGTCGTTTGATCAGAATCAGAGAAAGACTGTCCCACGGCGCTACTCCGACATCAGCGGTCTGATACATTGAAACGCCGAAGCTCATGACGATAATCGCAATGCACACCAACGCGAGCCGCACTGCAAAATTCTGTGGAACACCTCCGAACATCCGCACCCAGATCGTATAAAAGAACGTCACGATATAGCCCAGAAGGCAGGCGTTCACTACCGTTCCCGCCCCGATCATCTCTCTTCCAAACTTAACTTCCACGAAAAGCAAAACGAGATTCACCAGAATCAGGAACACCGGATACCCAATTCCGAGCACCTCTGCCAGCGCCATCACCATCCCGCTGAACGGGTCTGTCCCCATTTCTGACAGCTTGAAAATGCTGACTCCCATTCCGAGAAAAACATTTCCAAGCAGCATGATCACCATGCGCTTTGCCCCGATCCTTTTAAAATACTGTTTTAACATAATATTTCCTTTTTATCCAAATGTCCAGAAACTCTGGCGCGTCTTTGGCTTCACCGTCTTTTCTTCCTCTTCTGTCCGGTATTGCAAAATCATGGAGGATGTCTTCGGCATCGTCACCGTAATTCGTCCTGCTGAAACTTCTATCTCCATCGGATTGATGTCATAGCCCCTTTCCCCGGTCAGGATCAGCCGCTGCAGCGTGCAGTCCCGCGGGATCCCCAGCTCCCAGACAGAAAGCTCTTTTGTAATCTCATTTTCATTATTATTGATCAAAACAACCGAATGATTATTTTTTGTAAATCGCCCATATGCCAGGAAATTATAGTCCAGGGTCAGACATTTTAAGGAGCCTGTCTTAAATTCCTTATTCTGACGATGAATCCGGATGATCTCCCGATGAAAGTTTATCAGCTCTTTATCTTCCCTGCCCCACGGATAGGTACGGCGGTTATCCGGATCGGTAAAGCCACAGACGCCCGCTTCGTCGCCATAATAAACCGTAGGCGCGCCAGGCCATGTCATCTGCATGACAACAGCCTCCAGAAGCACTGCTTTTTTTACATCATGATTTGCCGCCTCTGCGCCGAGACTGTTCGTTCTGCCGACACGACGGTTTGTTCTGGTCAAAAATCTGGAATGGTCATGGTTGGAGAGCTCATTCATGGCAGTTAACCAGGACGGCATCGCCATATTTGCTCCGTGATATGCCATTGCGCCCACAAAGCTGTCCGCGTTTCCCAGAAGATCCTGCCGATAATCATCGCTGTGCTTCTCCATGCCTGTTAAAAACCAGCTGACCGGCTCCATAAATGCATCATAGTTCATAACCGTATCCCACTGATCTCCCTGCAGCCAGGAAGACGGATCTCCGTAATGCTCCGCAACAATCAATGCATGGGGATTGGCCTCCTTGACCGTATCCCGGAATTTTGCCCAGAACCGGTGGTTATACTCCGGGGAATGTCCAAGATCTGCCGCAACGTCCAATCTCCAGCCATCTGCATGAAAGGGCGCAGATACCCATTTTCTCGCGACCTGCAAAATATAGTCCTCAAGCTGTCTGGATCCCTCATAATTCAGCTTGGGAAGTGTATCGTGGCCCCACCATCCATCATAGGTCGGATTATATGGGAACCGGTTATTGTCATGGAAACTGAAGTAATCATGATATGGACTGTCTTCTGAAATATACGCGCCCTTCTCATAGCCGGGCTTGTTTTCATAAATCCGCTCCCGATCAAGCCACTTATTGAAGGAACCGCAATGATTGAATACACCGTCCAGAATTACCCGTATTCCACGTTTATGGGCTTCCTCAATGACCCGGATCAGTAATCTGTCACTTGCTTCCAGATTTTCGCTGTCTGTGGTTCTGAGGATATAACGGTCTGCGTGGGTATTATCTGTTTCCCAGTCCTCCAGAAGCCGTCCGCCATCCTTTACGATCTTTCCGCAGTGCGGATCCACATGGTCATAATCCTGGCTGTCATATTTATGGTTGGAAGGCGAAACGAACAGCGGATTGAAATAAATTACCTCCACGCCGAGCTGCTCCAGGTAATCCATTTTATCCAACACGCCCTGTAAATCTCCGCCATAAAAATCACGCACATCCATTGAGGACGGATACCGGTACCAGTCCTCTACATGCTGTGATTTTGCGCCGATATAATGATATTCATTTGTCAGGACATCATTTGTCGGATCCCCGTTGCAGAAGCGATCCACATAAATCTGATACATCACGGCACCCTTCGCCCAGTCCGGCGTATCAAAGCCAGGAATCAGGACGAAATTGTAGTGCTCATCCGGCCGTTTTACCACACCACGAAAATCGTAATAGCAGGTGATCGCACCTGCCTGAATTTCAAAATACCAGCTGATCTTTTCATTATCCAGCTGCAGCTTTACTTCATAATAATCAAACTGCGCGTCTGATGATGCCTTAAACATCAGATTTTTCTGCCCTTTACAGACTAAAAAAACGCGATCGACATTGCTGCGCTTGGTGCGGAATGCGATCTTTACCCTGCTGTAGGGTGCAGGCTCCGGCGGTGTCACATAATTTTCTGTCGTATCACTATAAAGCGCCCTTTTACTGAAAACAGGGCGCATTTCATTCATATATTTCTGATCACTGAAAAAACGATTAAATTCCATGATTTTCTTTACCTATCCTTTACAGACCCATTTTATACTACCGTTTTCGGAATGGCAAGCCAAAATCCTGCTCCAGCGCTATATCGCAGCATAAGGATATTCTGCCGCATGATAAAAGGACAGCCGTTAAGCTGTCCTTTTCAGAGAAGGTATTTCTTCTTATGGGGTATAGCAAAAATATATAATGTATTGGGGGGGTTACAAAGAGTATAATAGCAGACCCGCCCCTTTTTGTATATTCTCCGTTTTCACAAATATCACAAATTTTCGCTTTTGTTTTTGTGACTATTTACCATTTACGCGAAGAAATCTTCCGGTTGCTTTTCAAACAGCGCTTCAAATTCTGCGCGGCTGATCTTTTCTTTTTTCAGAAGCAGCTGTGCGCTCTTATGCAGCACATCACTGTTTTCCAGAATCAATGCCTTTGCCTTTGCATAACACTCGTCGATAATCCGGTGGATTTCTCTGTCGATCTCCCCGCTCACCAGCTCGCTGTGGGCCTTTGCATGCGCCAGATCCCGTCCGATGAACACTTCATCATCGTCATCATCATAGCAGATCACGCCTACGTTTTCAGACATTCCGTACCGTGTTACCATCTTTTTCGCAATCTGTGTCGCCTTTTTGATATCACTGGATGCGCCGGTGGTAATATCATCAAAAATAATTTCTTCCGCGATTCTTCCGCCCAGGGATACCATAATCTCCTGCAGCATGCGACCCTTTGTCATAAACATATCGTCACGCTCCGGCAGCGGCATCGTATAACCTGCTGCACCTGCGCCGGTCGGAATGATCGACACCGAATAAACCGGTCCGACATCCGGCAGCACATGGAACAAAATCGCATGTCCGGATTCGTGATACGCTGTGATCTTACGCTCTTTATCAGAAATAATACGGCTCTTTCGTTCTGTTCCGATTCCTACTTTTACAAAAGCAGTCTTGATATCCTCCTGACTGATAAAGCACCGGTTATCCTTTGCTGCTACAATTGCCGCCTCGTTTAACAGATTTTCCAGATCGGCTCCGGTAAATCCTGCCGTTGTCTGAGCGATCTGTTTTAAATCCACGTTATCACCCAAGGGTTTATTTTTCGCGTGAACCTGCAGGATCGCCTCTCTTCCTCCAACATCCGGCAGTCCGACTGCGATCTTTCGATCAAATCGGCCGGGACGCAGGATTGCCGGATCCAGGATATCTACGCGGTTTGTCGCTGCCATTACGATGATTCCTGCATTTGCAGCGAAACCGTCCATCTCTACCAGCATCTGATTCAGCGTCTGCTCTCTTTCATCATGACCGCCGCCCATACCGGTTCCACGCCGTCTCGCCACCGCGTCGATTTCATCAATGAACACGATACATGGTGCATTTTTTTTCGCTTCTTCGAATAAATCCCGAACGCGGGAAGCACCGACACCGACGAACATTTCCACGAAATCAGAACCGGAAATGGAGAAAAACGGAACGTTTGCTTCGCCCGCAATCGCCTTTGCCAGAAGGGTTTTACCGGTTCCGGGAGGTCCCTCCAGCAAAACACCCTTGGGGATTCTCGCCCCGACCTTTGTAAACTTGCCCGGATCTCTTAAAAAATCAACGATCTCCTGCAGGTCTTCCTTCTCTTCCTTCAGTCCGGCAACATCCTTTAATGTAACCTTGCTGTCGCCTGCCAGGCTCAGCCGCGCACGGCTTTTGCCGAAATTCATCATCTTATTGCCGCCATTCATCTGGGCATTCTGTGCATTCATCATCATGAAGATCAGAAGCACACCGCCCACAGTGATCAGCGCAGGCAGGATGGACGTTAAAAATATATTATCGCCGGGCACATCCCTCACGATCGTCTTGACTCCTGCCGTTTCCAGCTCCTCCAGCACCGGATTGACATCCGATACCACCAGCACCTTTTCGTCTCCCGAGGTAAGATGTACCTCCACGGAACCGGTCGGCACTTCCCGGTTCTGCACTACTACAGCTCCCGATATTTCTCCGGCATCCAGCATCTGATTGAATTCCGCCTGTGTACAGGTATCCTCCATGCTGCGCAGTATTCCCGAAAACCAGAAAACCAGGAGCACAATAAGCAAAAGGGAAATGACGAGATTCATTCCTCTGCCGTTTTTGTTCACTGCATCCTCCTTCGGCTAAAAGCCTGCATCAATCAAATTTTACCACTCCGATGTACGGAAGGTTGCGGTAACGCTGGTCGTAATCCAAACCATAGCCTACCACAAATTCGTCCGGAATCTGGAATCCGGTATAATCTACCTTTACATCGATCACACGGCGATCCGGCTTATCCAGAAGCGTGCACAGCGCCATGGACTTCGGTCCGCGTGCCTTTAACATATCCAGCAGATAGCTCAGGGTACGTCCGGAATCCACGATATCCTCCACAACAATAACATTCTTGTCGCGCAGAGGCTCATCCAGATCCTTTACGATCTTAATAACTCCGCTTGATTTGGTATCACCGCCGTAGCTGGATACCGACATGAAATCCAGGGATACCGGAACGGTAATCCGCTTTGCCAGTTCACATAAGAAAAAGCTGCCGCCCTTTAATACGCATACCAGATGAACCTGTTTTCCGGCATAATCTTTACTGATCTGCTCACCAATCTCCTGAATCCTTCTGTCTACCTCTTCTTCCGACAACATCACTTCAACTCTTTCTGCCATGCCCAAATCCTCCTTGGTTTTTCTGTTCTATTCTTGCTTCTCCATACAGGTAACTTCCAAAATCACCCTCGTCTGCTCCGTTACCCGATAGTATGTGCTGATTCTTCCGCCCGGTACCCAGATAATGTGATTCCCGTCTGCCAGCACCATCATACTGTTCCGCTCATTTGCAGGAATTTTTTCTTCGATCATATATTTCTTTAAGCTTTTTTTTGAAAAATTATCATCGATTGTCAGATAATCTCCGCTCCTGCGCGTTCGAAATACGACAGATTGTATTATTTTATCATAATCCAACCATTTCGTATACTTTTTTTGAGGGATATTTTTTAAAAAAGCACCAACAGCAGCGCCGCTTTCCTCGCCTGCCGCAGTATTTTTTTCGCCTGCTGCGGTATTTTTTTCACCTGCTGTCGGCTCGTCCCGCTGCAGGTATCGCACTGACACCACACCCATCCCCGGAACATGCAGCTCGCCAGAATGCTCTGGGAGCGGAAGCTCTGCGGTCTGAAACCCAACCTGCCCGCCCCGGTCAAACTGCTGCTCCGGCGATGCGTCCTGCTGCTCCGGCAATGCGTCCTGCTGCCGCTCCAACCTTCGAAATACCAGCAGCCTAAACTGCCGCTCCACCTCGAGCTGACACGCTGGAATCCGCAGCTTCCTACCGCTCTGGCAGTCCGTCCCTACAAGGTGCCACACCGCTTCGATATGCGCTGCCGTCAGGTCGCGCCCCGTGCCGATCTCCAGCAGACATTCCCGCACGCACTGCTTCTGCAGGAAAATATCTTCCTGTTGCAGAAGTTCGATATTTAATTTTATTATAGTCTGTTTATCGTATCTCGTATGCTCCGCAGTTACTTTTTTTCGCCCCACATGCTCTACTCTCTCTCTGCCGCACACATTCGTTTTCAAAGCACCTGCTTCCACCCTGCAGCGTTCCAGCGCCTGTCGGGTGCAGCTGCGCACAAAATCCGCCGTCTCTGCCAGGAGCTGTGCCTCTTTCGCCAGATGTGCTCCGGCTCCGCTGCAAATTTCCTTTTCCGCATACGGCAGAACCCGATTTCTGATTCGGTTCCTTGTATAATCTTCTCCGGTGTTCGTAGAATCTATCCGCCAGGAAATCCCTTTTTCCTGGAGAAAGCTTTCTATTTCTGTCTTTCCAGTTTCCAAAAGCGGACGGATAATCATGCTTTCCCGTTCCGTCTTTCGCACCGGGCGAATCCCTGCCATTCCGTCCAGACCAGTGCCGCGGAACATGTGAAACAAAAGCGTCTCCGCGCAGTCGTCCCGATGATGCGCCACCGCAATTGCACCGTGACAATCGCCCATCTCCTGTAAGCACTCTTCAAAAATTTCATAGCGTGCCCGGCGTCCGGCTTCTTCGCAACCGATTCCCCACTGTTTCGCCAGCAGCGCCGCATCAATCCGCATTGCTTTTAACGGCACATCCCACGCCCGGCAAATATCGCGCACATACGCCTCATCCGCATCAGCCTCTACCCCACGCAGGCCATGATGAACATGTACCGCGCACAGCTGCAGTCCCAGCTTCTTGCGCAGCGCAACCAACACATACAGCAGGCAGACGGAATCTGCTCCCCCGGAAAGTCCGACTACGATATTTTTATTTTCCGGAATCATGTGATACCGCTTCATATAGAAAAGAATTTTTTCCGTCAGATCCATCCTGCAGTCTCCTTTTTTCCTTTGTGCTGATAAACTCGAGTGCCCGCGCTGGGCACTCTTTGCACTCGAGTTAGGGGCACACGAAAACCAATTGCTGCCTTCGGCAGCCCTTGCTTTTCCTTTGTGCCCCTACATTATACCTCAGATGTTTGTCCAGTGAAACTTCTTATTCTATATCCTCTATCTCCCGTTCTTCGTTTTTCCAGATTCCCGTAACTAAAACCGTCATATCATCTCGGATTTTGCCGCCGCACTGGCGGATTGCATAACGCAAAATCAGGTTTGCCAGGTCGACCGGTGAGCTGACGTTCAACGAAGCGATTTTCTGCTCCAACAGATATTCCCCGTCCCCGCACGGCCAGTTCTGCACTACACCATCCGAAACCAAAATGACCAGATCGCCGCTGTTTAACTGCCACTTTTTTTCACTGATGTCCTCTGATGCCGACATGCCGAGCGGCAGCTGTCTGCTCTGAATTTTCTCCACACGGTCGCTGCGCTTGATAAACCCTGCTGCCCCGCCAGCTTTCACCGTCTCGCACTCCCCCCGGTAAAGATCAATCCGGCACAGATCAAGCGTCGCCATCCGGTTTTCGTCCCCCTCCGCGCCTGCCATCCCATTTAAAAAAAGCATCGCCATATCCGGTCCAAGCCCCGCATCCAATATCCGCTCCGTCAAGTCTACAATCCTGCCGCTGTCCCGCGCCGCGCTCTCCCCGGAACCAACTCCATCCGACAAAATCATGGCAACGCTGTCGTCCGTTTCCAGAAAAGAATAGCTGTCCCCGGAGACGCTCTCCGTTTCTTCCGTCGCGCATGCCGCCGCTGTCAAACAGCTGAAAATCGGCTCTTCCTCAAAATACAGACTCACTGATTCTTCTCCGACAAAATATGGATTCCTCTTCTGCGGCACCAGCCGGATATCCATCAGCACCGACAAATACCCGGCAATTTCCTCTACCGTCATGCTTTTGTTCTTTGTCAGGCGGACAGATATCGTGATCTGCAGCCTGTCCTCTTTTCCCCGAAGCAGATAAATATCCTCTACTACAATGCCTTCTCCCGCCAGGGCGCGCACAATCTGCTTTTCCTGCCGACCGCCCAGCCGGATCAGCTGAACGGACGTATCCGCTACCGACTGCAGCATTCCCGCCATCTGACGCATATGCGCCGCATATTGTTTCCGGCTCTCCATCGCCTGTCTGCGCCGAAGCAGCTCTTCCCGATCGTCCGGCATTTTTTCCTGCTCCAGCTCCCAGTTCATCTCACCCATAACCGCAGCAAGATTTTGAAACGTATCCGCACAGTCCAGCATACATCTTCGGTCATAATCCAGCAGCCATGCCGACTGCTGCACTTCGTCATTCCAATATTGAGATTCCATGGCATGTCCTTTCCTGCGACCTTTTTTCTCCAGTATAACTGCTGACATGCGCGCCTTTTGTCAAAGCAGGCAAACCGTAGATTCTTTTTTTCAGGAAAAGAGGTATCCGCAGAACTGTACAAAAAAGAATGTGCCCTGGCACATTCTCGCGCCGAGGCGCGGTTGCTTTAGCAACCATCTACCCTTGCGCCGAGTGCGCATCCTCGCGGAGCGTTTATTATCGTATGAAAACGAAGTTTTCTATACGATAATGAGAAAAAAGGACATGCAGCTCATCCGGAGATGAAAAGCATGTCCTTCTTTTTATTCAAAGAAATTTATTTCAAAGAAATTTATTTCTTTGCGCCCTGTTTTGCAACTGCGTTCATCTTAGCTTCGATAGCAGCCTGGTCGCCAAGGTAATGATGACCGGTTACGTTGAAGTTATCGTCAAACTCGTAAACAAGCGGAACGCCGGTAGGGATGTTCAGCTCTGTGATTTCATTCTCAGAGATGTTGTCCAGATATTTAACCAGAGCACGCAGAGAGTTGCCGTGAGCTGCGATCAGAACCTGCTTGCCAGCCAGCATGTCCTTCTTGATGTTCTCTTCATAGAAAGGAATTACTCTTGCGATGGTGTCCTTTAAGCTCTCTGTCAGAGGCAGCTCCTTCGGATCTACGTTCTTGTAAGGAGCCTGCAGAGCAGGATTACGCTCGTCGGTAGGCTCAAGAGCGGGGGGCTGAACGTCGAAAGAACGACGCCATACCTTAACCTGAGCTTCGCCGTATTTTTCAGCAGTTTCGGATTTGTTGAGACCCTGCAGAGCACCGTAATGACGCTCGTTTAATTTCCAGGTTTTGATAACAGGAATCCATTCTTCATTTAACTCCTGCAGAACATGGTTAGCGGTGTGGATTGCACGCTGCAGATAAGAAGTATAGCAAACATCAAAGGAGAAGCCTGCTTCCTTTAACAGAACGCCGCCCTGTGCAGCCTCCTTGTGTCCGGTTTCGGACAGATCTACGTCAGTCCAGCCGGTGAACAGGTTTTTCTGATTCCATACGCTTTCGCCATGGCGGATCATAACTAACTGATAACCCATAGTGATTGTTCCTCCTGATTGTGATTTAAGGCATTTAAGCCTGCTTGATTCCAAACAAGCATACACGATTTGAACGGAAAAATCAAGACTTTAGCTTGCCTTTTTAGACAGGATATGGTAATATCCTAACAGTTTGGTCATAGGGTTTGTCTGATACAGGGCTATAGATTTTGCAGTTTCTGAGATTAAAACTGCAGGGTTTATAGCTCTTTTTTATCGTATAGGAAACTTCGTTTCCATACGATAAAAATGCTCCGCGAGGAT
>ENA-OPCO01002017-OPCO01002017.1-human-gut-metagenome-genome-assembly--contig:-NODE-2017-length-12063-cov-2.442622_pt1 | contig 12063 bp, 7 predicted proteins | sample MGYA00241562_ERZ501475 | MGnify/ENA primary metagenome ERZ501475 (study PRJEB25962, sample SAMEA2042627) | human gut metagenome | biome: human gut; feature: human-associated habitat; material: faeces... | reverse complement strand
GTGTACTTTTTGCGAAAATAAACTCTAACGTACCCATGTACGCCGACAACCTCTGCCGGTGTGTGATATGATTTTTAGTTTGTACGAATAACAACGGTCTGTGTATCTCCGTCCCAGTCAACGTCAAAGCCTACCATATCGGCAATGTCACGGATTTTGAAGTAAGTATTTCCGTTTATGTTGTAAGAAAGGACTTCTTTTTCTTCGCCGTCCACATAAACAGGGGCGGTGTTTTGGTCAACGTTAAGTGCGGCTGAATGGTCGCTGTTAAGCTCGCCGCCTACTATTGTGTATTTAACTCCCGTTGAAATTGCGATAGCACTCAAATTCTCGTCCCACGCAACGTCAAAACGTGCGTTTGTTGTACGAAGTACCATTGCAATATCACGAATTTTATAATAGTTTGAGTCGTTTACGGAATAACCCGATACTTCAACATCTACACCGTTTACGGATAGTTTTGCATTTGAATTTGTTGCGGTAAGCGTGTTGATACCCTCGTATCTGTCGACAAAATCCTTGATTTTTGCTCTGTTCGGATAACCGTTTGTCAAAAAGTCATTGCCGTACATATCAACGTAAGGAACGGTTTGATATGAGCTTACATATGATTTAAGTATTTTTTCTGTTGAGAAAGTCTGACCGTCAAACATAAGCTTGTAGAAGTTGATAACCGAAGAATAGCGCGGTACTTCACGACCGACAAATATGTATCTTCCGCCGTCTTGGTATACGGTGATGTCTGAAAGGCAAGTACCGATAATGTTGTTAGGAACGTCAATATTTGAAATTGTATTGCCTTTCATAGTGAACGCGGCTGAAATACCTCCGTCCATACCGTCACGCATAACGAATGCCTCCGGTATACCGTTTCTGTCAAGATCGGTAAGAACTACTTGATTGTATGACGGATCTGAGGACATAATTTTCATAAGACGTGTAACGAACGCTTCACGCCAACTCTCTGCCGCAAATGTACCTGTTACGCAAAGCGTAAACATCATAGCAGTGGCAATTATCGCCGAAATAATCTTTTTCATTTTATTTTTCCTTTCATAATAAAAAGTGTTCGAGTTCTTTTTAAATATCTGTATTATACTAAAATTTTTTAGTGTTGTCAAATCTGACACTATTTTTACGAATATCGCTTGAATATTTGACTGTAATTTATTATACTATAAAGGAAAAGGTAACTAAAAACAGAGAGGAGAAGATGATATGAAGTACAGAGAAATGGCGGGAGAGAAAATATCGGTATTGGGCTTCGGTTGTATGAGATTTCCGACAACGTCAAAAAATGCGGAAGACATTGATGCCGAAAAATCAGCAAAAATGCTTGAATACGCTATTGAAAACGGTGTGAACTATTTTGATACAGCGTATGTTTATCACGGCGGAAAAAGTGAAAGTTTTATAGGCGGAGTTTTAAAACCGTATCGTGACAAAATACATATTGCCACAAAATGTCCTACATGGGAAGTGAAATGTGAGGAGGATTTCGACCGTTTGCTTAACGAACAGCTTGAAAGACTTCAAACCGATTATATTGATTTTTACCTTATGCACGCACTTGATAAGGACAGATTTAAGAATGTTGTCGAAAAATTCAATCTTATAGACAAGCTCAACAAGGCGAAAGCCGACGGTAAAATCCGTCATATCGGTTTTTCGTTCCATGATGACGTTGAAACATTTAAAAAGATTATTGACGCAAATCCTAATTGGGAGTTTTGTCAGATACAGCTTAACTATATTAATGTAAAATATCAGGCGGGTCTTGAGGGGCTTGAATATGCACATAAAAAAGGACTTGACGTGGTTATAATGGAACCGCTTTTGGGCGGTAAACTTGCGAACCCGTCACCGCAGGTTGCAAAAATGTTGTCTGACGAAAAGACGCCTGTTGAGTGGGTAATGGATTTCCTGTGGAACAGAGAAGAAGTATCACTTCTTTTGAGCGGTATGGGTGCAATGGAACAGGTGCAGTCAAATATAGGCTATGCGGATAAAGCGGAAGTGGGTATGCTGACGGAAGAAAATCTTGATATGCTTGCAAAGACAAAAGATGTATTTGACAAAATGGCACTTGTACCGTGTACAAAATGTGCGTACTGTATGCCTTGTCCGTTCGGACTTGACATACCGAAAACATTTGAGGCGTACAATGCAACCGCTTCACTCGGTACAGACAGAGCAAAGGCAATTTATGCAGAACTTAACAAGGGTGCGGACCAATGTAAGAAATGCAAAAAATGTGAAAAAGTCTGTCCGCAGAGTATTAAAATCAGTCACACAATGACCGAAATTGCAAAAATATTTGCGAAATAATTACAAAGGCTGTTTGATTTAATTCAAACAGCCTTTATTTGTATGGGATTGACTGTAAGTTGTTGACTTATACGGCGGTAATGTAGTATAATCGTTTTTGTAATGAAAAAAACAGGAGGATTGTTCTTTTGGTATTTTCAAGTTTAATGTTTATGTGCATATTTTTGCCGATAGTGCTGATTGCATATAATTTATCGAAAAATCTTACATATAAAAATACAGTACTGATTATCGCCTCGCTTTTTTTCTACGCTTGGGGTGAGCCGATATGGGTAGTGCTTTTGATATTCAGTGCGTTTGTGGATTATATAAACGGACGTATAATTGATAAATACTATGCGAGGGCAGGTGCAACGATTGCGCTTGTTTCATCGCTTGTGATAAATTTAGGCTTGCTTGCAATGTTTAAATATTCGGGATTTTTTATTGAAAACATCAACTCATTTTTACACACGTCAATCCCTAATCCGAATTTCAAACTGCCTATCGGAATATCGTTTTACACATTTCAAACGCTGTCGTATACGATAGATATGTACAGAGGAAAAACGCGGGTGCAAAAATCGTTTTTGGGATTTTTGGCATACGTTTCAATGTTTCCGCAGCTTGTCGCAGGACCGATTGTGCGGTACAGTACGGTTGCGAGTGAACTGAACAGCAGACGTGTTACGGCTGATGATTTTGCATACGGCGTAAAAAGATTTACCGCAGGTATGTGCAAAAAAGTAATGCTTGCAAACAGTTCGGGTGCGGTTGCGTCAATGGTACTTGACAGTACAAGACTTACGGTTGCGTCATCATGGCTCGGAATAATAATGTATACATTTCAGATTTATTTCGATTTTTCTGGTTACAGTGATATGGCGATAGGTTTGGGAAGAATGTTGGGTTTTCACTTTAGTGAAAACTTTGAATATCCGTACATTTCAAGAAGTATAACCGAATTTTGGAGAAGATGGCACATATCGCTGTCAACATTTTTCAGAGATTACGTCTATATACCGCTCGGCGGTAACAGATACCACGCAATACGAAATATATTCATAGTATGGCTTTTAACCGGACTTTGGCACGGAGCAAGCTGGAATTTTATATTTTGGGGATTGTTTTACGGTGTACTTTTGTTTATTGAAAAAACACTGTTTAAAAAGAAACTTCAAAAAATTCCCGCTCCCATCTGCTATATATACACTATGTTCTTCATAATACTCGGTTGGGCGCTGTTCTATTTTACGGACTTAAACGCACTTTGGACATTCATAAAGAGTGCGTTCGGCGTGGGTACGGCATTGTACGACTTGACGGCGGTGTCAACATTCTGTACGAATGCATGGCTTATTGCGGTTTGCGTAATAGCGTCAACTCCGATACCGACAATTATACACAAGAATTTCTGCAAAAAATCAAAGGTATTTGCGGCAATATCGGAGCCGATTTTGGTTATTGTCGGACTTGGAGTGTGCTTTGTTCTGCTTGTGGGACAAACATATAATCCGTTTTTGTATTTCAGATTTTAAGGAAAGGTGACGAATATGAGAAATAAGCTTACAATCGGTGCATTTCTTCTTATGCTGACAGCTTTTATCGTTGTACTCGCACTTCCGGCGGACGAGGAAAGTATAAAATCTGAAAACAGAGTGATGGCAACAATTCCGCCTGTAAATGAGGAAACAGTGTTTTCGGGTGAATTTGAAACAGGGTTTGAAAGTTTTATCGGGGATAATATCGCTTATCGTTCACAAATTACCGATTTTTCAAAAACGTTGGACGAAAAAAGAGGATTTGTACCGAAAACAGGTAAAATTATTTCCACAAATAAAGATATAGGAACGGGTACAACTCAAAAGCAAACTCTTCTTGTTGCGGATAACACTATTATGGAGATGTTTATAAGAAACGATAAAACAGAGCAGGAATATGCCGACGCGATAAATCGCTATGCCGAAAAACTTCCTGAAAATATAAAACTTTTCAGTATGGTAATTCCGACACAGCTTGAATTTAAAGAACCTATATATAAGAATTTGCAGGACAGTCAAAAGGATACGATAGACAGTATTTATTCAAAGCTTGACAGCAGGGTGGGTACTGTTGACGCATACGGTTTGCTGTCCGAACATTCAAATGAGTACACATATTTCAGAACCGACCACCACTGGACGCAACTCGGCGCGTATTACGGTTACAGTGCGTTTATGAATAAAGAGGGCGGACAAGCGGTAAATAAAGATGATTACGAAACGGGTAAGATACAAGGCGTACTCGGTTATCTTTATGACAGAGTAAGTTCAGATGTGGCGACAGAACCCGACACGATTGAATGGTACGACATTGACTATGATAAGCATATCAAAACAACAATGTATGCAACCGACGAAAAAGGTGAAATGTATTCGTACAACGGTGTGATGTACGACAGAAGTAAAGCGAACTATAACTTTTTCTTCGGCAGTGACCATCCGATTGTCGAAATGACGAATGAGAAAAATCCTGACGGTAAAACGTTGGTTGTGCTTAAAGATTCGTATACAAACGTACTTGCACCATGGCTTATAGAAAGCTATAAAAATGTAATTCTTGTCGATCCGAGAATTTTTGACGGCGATTTTCAGACGGTTTTGGATAAGTATTCGCCTGATGAGGTGCTTGTTGTGAATTATATTTTCACGACTGTTTTTACGGATTATTGCAATTTGCTTAAAAATTTGTACAATTAACAAAGAAGCGGTTTCTTTTTTATAAAGAATTACCGCTTTTTTCTTTACAATAACAATTCGTTATGATATAATTCTAATATTGAGAAAAAACAAAAAGGAGAGAACGAAATGGGTAAGACTAAAGGCGGTTTCACACTTCCGGGTGAAAGCGGTTATGAAAAGCTAACACTTGAAATGGCTGAAAAATGGGGTGCAGACGTAATCAGAGATTCTGACGGTACGGAATTGTCACCTGAAATTATAAATGCGGGTTACGGAATTTATTCTACAATTTGTATTATTCGTGACCATAACGAGTGGGCAAAGCAAAACACAGATAAATTACAGCAGTCATTCCTTATGACAAATCCTGTTGTTGCGGAAAGCAACAGTGTTAAGATTGACCTTATGAAGGACTTCTTTAACGAACAGTTCAAGATTAACGAGTCTGACGAATCAAAGGCATATTGGCAGGTATTCGACAGAACTGCAAATGAAGAAGTTAAGGATTGGACGTACGAAAACGGCGTTGTTACGGTAAATGGCGTAACACCTTGGCATAAGTACACAGTAAACTTCCTTGCATACAGAATTTGGGAAGAAATTTCAATGTACAATCATACAACAAATAATTGGGACAAGGAACATCTAATGCAGATTGATCCGAGATACCCTGAAACACAGCAATATATGCTTGATTGGATGAAGAACTGGTGCGAAACACACCCTGCAACAACAGTTGTTCGTTTCACATCAATGTTCTATAACTTCGTATGGATTTGGGGTTCAAACGAGAGAAACAGAGATTTATTCTCAGATTGGGCGTCATATGACTTTACGGTTTCTCCGCTTGCTCTAAAGGAATTTGAAAAGAAGTACGGTTATGCACTTACTTCAGAGGACTTCATCAATAAGGGCGAACTTCACGCTACACATATGACTTGTGACAAGAAAAAGCTTGATTGGATGGAATTCATCAATGATTTTGTTGTTGACTTCGGTAAAAAGCTTGTTGACCTTGTACATACATACGGTAAAAAGGCTTATGTATTCTATGATGACAGCTGGGTAGGTGTTGAGCCTTGGGGCAAGAGATTTAAGGACTTCGGCTTTGACGGCCTTATCAAGTGCGTATTCAACGGCTTTGAGGCAAGACTTTGTGCAGGCGTTGACGCAGTTGAAACTCACGAAATCAGACTTCACCCATATTTGTTCCCTGTAGGTCTTGGCGGTGCTCCTACATTTATGGAGGGCGGTAATCCTACACTTGAAGCAAAGGGATATTGGAAGAACGTAAGACGTGCACTTCTTCGTGCACCTATCGACAGAATCGGTCTTGGCGGTTACCTTTCATTGACATTGCCGTTCCCTGATTTCAACGACTATATCGAAAAGATTGCAGACGAATTCAGAGAAATAAAGGAATTCCATAAGGCAGGTAAGCCATACGTTCTAAAACCGAGAGTTGCCGTTCTTACATTCTGGGGTAGCCTACGTTCATGGACTTGTGCAGGTCACTATCACGAACACCCTGAACTTGATCTTATAAACATTATCGAGGCTCTTTCAGGTATGCCGTTTGACGTTGAATTCATCAGCTTTGACGACCTAAAGAATAAGGGACTTGACAATTACGACGTTGTTATCAATGCCGGATTTGCAGGAAGTGCTTGGTCAGGCGGAGAACAATGGAAAGACGAAAAGGTTGTTTCACTTCTTACAGAGTGGGTAAACAACGGCGGTGCATTCATCGGTGTAAACGAACCGTCTGCAACAGACGGTTACGATACATTCTTCCGTATGTCACACGTTCTTGGCGTAAGCGAAGACACAGGTGCAAGAATTTGTCACGGTAAGTATTCGTTTGACGTTGAAAACAACGGTGCGGTTGTAGACGGCACGGTTCTTGCAGGTAAAAACAAGGTTTACCTTGTTGACGGCGAAACAAAGGTACTTGCGGCTGACGGAGATATGCCGACAGTTACAACTCATAAGTTCGGTAAAGGTACCGGTGTTTATATGTCAAGCTTTAAGCATGGCGAAGTTAATAACAGAACACTTCTTAACCTTATTCTTACTGCCGCAGGTGAAAGCACAGACCAAAAGTATTTGACAGACAACGTAAATACAGAGTGCTGTTATTATCCTGAAGGCAAACAGCTTGTTGTTATCAATAACGCGGATACAGAACAAACTGCAACAGTTAAGACTGACGCAGGTGATAAGACTGTAACACTTAGTGCATTTGATACACAGATAGTACAGCTGTAATAAAATAAAAACTAACGAGCTGTTAGAAATTAACAGCTCGTTTTGCATATTGAGGTGTATTTAATGGATAAAAAAAATCAGCTTGAAACCGCACCGATAGGAAAACTTGTGTTTAAGCTTGCGATACCGACTGTTATGGCACAGCTTGTAAACTTGCTGTATAACATAGTTGACAGAATTTATGTCGGACGAATACCGGAGATAGGCTCACTTTCGCTTGCGGGTTTGGGTGTTACGTTTCCTATAATATTGCTTGTTTCGGCATTTGCAATGCTTGCCGGTATGGGCGGTGCGTCAAGAGCGGCGGTAAGCATGGGCGAAAAAGACAACGACAAAGCAGAGAAAATACTCGGCAACTGTACAATGCTGCTTATAATATTTTCGGTAGTGCTGGCGGTTGTGTTTATGCTTACGAAAAATCAGATATTGATGAAATTCGGTGCGAGCGAGGCAACTTTGCCGTATGCGTCGGATTATATAAGCATATATCTTGTCGGTACAATATTTGTACAGATTGCGTTGGGACTGAATTTGTTTATAACAAATCAAGGCTTTGCAAAAACAAGTATGATGACCGTTTGCATAGGTGCGGTGCTGAATATTGTGCTTGACCCGATTTTTATATATGTGTTCGGAATGGGCGTAAAGGGTGCGGCGCTTGCAACGATAATTTCGCAAGGTGTATCGTGCTTATGGGTGCTTAAATTTTTGACGGGCAAAAAGACTGTTTTGAAAATCAGACTTAAAAATCTTGCTTTGGACGGAAAAATCGTTACTTCGGTTTTGTCGCTCGGTGTGTCACCGTTTATAATGCAGGCAACGGAATGTTTAATTCAGCTTACATTCAACAACGGTATGCTTAAATACGGAAATGACTTGTATGTTGCGTTGATGTCGATACTGTTCAGCTTGACACAGCTTATATGGATGCCTCTTAACGGTTTTTCGCAAGGTGCACAGCCTGTTATCGGATATAATTACGGTGCAAAGCGTTTTGACAGAGTGAAAAAAGCGTTTAAACTTCAATTTACGGTAAGTATATGTTTCTCACTTTTTGCGGTTGCGCTTGTCGAAGTGTTCCCGACGGCGTTTTTGAAGATGTTCACAAATGACCAAGAGCTTATAGATATAGGTATAAACTCAACTCGTCTTTTCTTTGCAGGTATGTCTGTGATGGGTGCACAGTGTGCGTGTCAGCAGACGTTTTTGGCATTGGGCGAGGCGAAAATATCAATGTTTCTTGCGTGCCTTAGAAAAATTATACTTCTGTTTCCGCTTGCGCTTATACTTCCGAATATCGCAAATATGGGAGTGTGGGGATTGCTTTTGGCGGAGCCGGTAAGTGATGTCGTTGCGGCAAGCTGTACAACGATAATGTTTACAATAAGAAGCAGAAAAATATTAAAACAATAAAAAGGAGTGTGCTGTATGAAAAAGATATTAATGGTTATAGCGGCGGTTGCTGTTTTACAGACTGCGGTATATGCACAAAGCATTGATTTCAGCGGTGACGTTACGGGCGGTAAAAGCGTTGAAGTAACTAATCTTGAAAACGGATATTATGACCTTACGGCAGTATGTAAAAATACTTCGGAGGAGGGTGTGTCGTATTTGTACGGAGTGTCGGACGGATACACTGCGGCAAGTACGGTTTTACCTGTTTCGACTGACGGTGTTAAGGTTACCGTAAGAGGAATTGAAGTTGAAAACGGTAAATGCACAATCGGCGTTGGTACTGACGGAAACGGCGTGATTGAAGTATCGGACGTTGACCTTGTTAAGACGGACAAGCAAAACGGCTTTATACAAGGCGGCGATATGACGGAAGTTGATTATATCGAAAACCTTGGCGGTGAATATAAAGACAGTGACGGAAACAAGGTTGACCCATTTGAATTTTTGTCGCAGAACGGTATGAATATGGCGAGAATACGTCTTAGCAATACACCGGGCAAGGGTACAGGTGACGGCGTGTATTATCTTCCGAGCGGTTTTCAGGATGAGGAGGATTGTCTGAAGCTTGCCAAACGTGCAAAGGACGCAGGTATGGGAATACAATTCACATTTAATTATTCCGATTATTGGTCGAACGGCTCAAGACAGATTATTCCGTCCGAATGGGTTAAGCAGATTAAAGACGAGCTTGGCTATGACGTTAAGAATGCGGACTTTCTAAACTCAATGACAAGTGAACAAAGAGAGGAAATTCAAGATAAACTTGCGGAAATAGTATACAACTATACATATGATATTATGTCAAAGCTAAAGGCACAGGGGACTGTTCCCGAATATGTTTCGCTTGGCAATGAAATTCGCGGCGGAATGTTGTTTCCGTTCGGCAACACATATGATGCAAGTATGAACAGAGATAGATTTGAACTTGTATTCGGTGACGATAAAAACGCAGATGAAGATATAAAATGCCCGAAAGATTGGGAAGGTCTTGTTAAGTTTATCAATGCCGGATATGACGCGGTAAAGGTGGTGTCGGAGGACTCAAAAGTTATAATTCACCTTGACGACGGTTCAAAGTCAAACAAATTCACATATTTCTTTGATGAACTTGACAAACTCGGTGCAAAGTATGACGTAATCGGTGCGTCATATTATCCTGCATGGACGGACAACAATGCGGAAGCCTGTAAGGAATTTTGTAATGAAATTTCAAAGAAGTACGACAAAGACATTATGATTATGGAAACAGGTTTTAATTGGAACGAAACAAGAAAAGACGGTTATGCGGGACAGTTAAAGGATTCAGATGTGTATAAGGACATTTATCCGCCGACAATGACAGGACATAAAAATTTTATGGCAGAACTTTTCAACGAATTAAAAAGCGTTGACGATAACAGATGTCTGGGTGTGCTTTATTGGGACCCTTGTATGATTCACGTTGAAGATAAAGATAATAAAAATGTGTCTTTGTCGGGTTGGGCTGTAAAGGAAAGTGACGATAAGACAGACGTTAACGTTGTCGAAAACACAACACTTTTCGATTTTGACGGAAAAGCTATTCCGTCGGTTGACGTATATAAACATTCTTCAAGCAGTAATGAAGAAGTCAATATCCAAACTGCAAGTGATGAAAAGAATGTCAAAACACGAATTGAAAACAATACCGACAGTACGAAAAAGGTAAGTGTTATTGTAATCGGTTATGACGAAAACAATGTCATAAACAGTGTACAAAACGTGTCAAAAGAAGTAAACGCAAATACGGCAGAGATCGTTTCGGTAAATCTGCCGCAAGGTAAATATGCAGTTTATGTGTGGAATGGCAGCCGATTAATTAAAAAATAAACAACAACACTCAAAAAGGACGTTTTTAAAACGTCCTTTTTGTTTTGTATAAAAAGACGGCTTTTTTATATAAAAAACGTAATTTGATTGACATATTGCATAAAAAATGATAGTATTTATATTGCATAGTAACAAATTAAGGTAAAAAGAGGGGGTAAAGCTGTTTAATGAAAAAGGGTAAAAAGTTAAAAGAGAGAGATAAAAAAGGCTTTAAATACTATCTGAAAAGGGACTGGCAGTTGTATGTACTGTTGTTCTTTCCGTTGGCATTTGCGATAGTCTTTAAGTTTTTACCGCTTTTGGGGTTGTCGGTAGCGTTTCTTAATTATGACGTTGTCGGCGGTTTTGAGAGGGCGAAATTCATAGGTTTTGACGCGTTTAAGGAAATCTTCAAAATGAAAGATTTTTACATAGCACTTCGTAATACTATCGTGCTTAACGGTCTTGATCTTATAATAGGTTTTCCGGCTCCGATAATTTTGGCGATATTATTAAATGAAATACGCAATAAGTATTTCAAACGTATCAGCCAAACGGTTTTGTATTTACCGCATTTTCTTTCGTGGGTAATCATTGCAGGTATATTCTATCAGCTTTTGTCTGGAATGTCAATTCATCCGGCCCATTTTTGTGAATTATTTTCTGTTGACAACCGGCGCATCCAAGCGGATGCGCCGGTTTTTTGCGGTTCATATAAATATAAAAATGCAGCAGACGCGCTGTGTTCACGCCTCAAGCAGGTAACTCAGCCCGAGCAATATGTACAGCGGGCCGAAGCAGTAGGCCATGAACAGCTCCTTCCGCGGGACCTTCCGCCGGAAGCCATCCGTCAGGACGAGAATTTCGGCAAAATACGCGCCCGCGCCGAGAAAATATGCCGCTGCGCGCAGCAGCTTGTGGATATCCGCCAGTGCAAACGAGGCAAGGAACAAAACAGCCGCCGCGCCTGCCGCGAAGTTGCGCGCGATGAGCAGGATATGCTCCCGCCGGGCCTCCTCCGGCGACTGCTCCTCCATGATGGTGTAAACCGCGTTCTTTTTCTCCATGCAGCGTCTCCAATGCTTTAATTTTATATATTGTATCAGAACCACATGGCGTTTGCCTAGTCCTTTGGGAAGAAAACTTCCTGCTTCGACAAAATTTCCATCCGCTCCCCTGTCATGGGATGCGGAAAAACGAGCCTTGCGGCGCACAGCTGCTGCGTGAACAGTCCGTGGGCGGCGGAATACGCCATCGCTTCCGGGCTTGTATACTGCGGGTCGCCTAAGATGGGGAAGCCGGAGGCCATGCAGTGCAGGCGGAGCTGGTGCGTGCGGCCCGTCAGAGGGTGCAGCTCCAGAAGTGCTGTTTTTTCCGCCCGTTCCAGTACGCGGTACTGCGTCAGCGCCTGCTGGCCCCGTTCGTCCACGACACGGATGAGACTGCCGCCGCCGACCTTATAGACAGGCAGGTAAATCTGGCCCTC